>Ga0209091_10000041_pt1 | contig 119223 bp, 112 predicted proteins | sample ArcticOcean_MG_C_6_FD_187438 | JGI IMG/M metagenome (GOLD analysis project Ga0209091, IMG submission 187438) | Marine microbial communities from western Arctic Ocean - ArcticOcean_MG_CB8_128 (SPAdes) (version 2) | ecosystem: Environmental > Aquatic > Marine > Oceanic | place: Arctic Ocean...
TGTATTTCTTATTTTTATAGCGATACCACTGGTCGTATGGGTGGTAGTCAAGCTTGCGTTTATCATCAATGCTGTTGCCATTGCTCCTGCAGAGATGTCGGTGATGCGGGCCTCAGCAGGAGTTTCCGCTGGTCGTTTTTGGCCAGTGTTTAGTCGCTTGTTCCTTTTCACGATGGTGCTCGGTATCACGGCAAACATCGCCTCCGCAGCGATTGGCCAGTTCGCTCAAATTATTGATCCTGATGTGATTTCACAGATCCTTCAAGTACGTGACGACGTGGTAATTGTGCGTGATTTCTCGTTAATCGACTTGTTCCCTTCCAACGGTGAATTCATCATCGCGATTGTGATCGGCAGCGTGATCCAAGCGGCGAGCGGACTGATCAGCACGTCAGCGTTTGTGCGTCTCTATCTCGACAGTGGAGCACCATCAGAAGCGCTCTAGAGGCAGTCACTCAGTTTGGTGATTGATAGATGTCGATAATGAGAGTCAGGTCCAGAGGGCTGCATACCGCAGGATTATGACGTCAGACCCCAGGCCGATCTGACTTTGGGTTTGCTGAGCAGACTCGTGGAGTTACCCGGTAGCCGTTGCTTGTAACTATTGGTCGGTAATCGACTGATCGATCGCGTCGATTTCGAGCAGGTTTGTGATCTTCAGCAGCGTGGCCAACACGTAGCCATCGACAGAGGTAAACCCAGCTCTAGAAACAGAGGGGTGGGTAAGGACGCCACGCTGGATATTACGGGTGAAGGAGGACTTCGGCTTCGATCTCGACTGGCATACCAAATGGCAACGAACTCATGCCCACGGCGGAGCGTGAATGGCGTCCAACGTCGGGCCCGAACAGCTCAAGGATCAGGTCACTGAAGCCATTGATGACGGCTGGTTGTTGTCCGAAGTTGGGACCGCAACGAATCATGCCGAGTGCCTTGACCCAGTGGCTGATGCGATCGAGTGTGCCGAGTTCTCGCTGAAGTGATCCGAGCATGGACAACGCCACTAACCGGGCAGACTCGTAGGCCTGTTCAACAGTGACATCGTGGCCCACGACGCCGAACGGCTCAGCAACCTTGCCGTCGGGGCCTTGCGGGCCGTGACCTGATGCGATTGCTCGATCGCCGCACACGTTGACGAATGCGAACGGCAACTTGACACCTGGGGGAACGACTATCTCGGGGGGCAGCGTTAGCCCCATTGCAGTAAGTCGGTCCTCAATTTGTCCCATCGCTCAACCCTAGTACCGCAACTGGCAACGTTTCCATGGGTGTGAGCGACACTCTGGTGCTACTGCCCTGGTTAGATGCTACTGCCCTCGTTCAGATCGCTCACTGTTACTGGCTGCAGCGCTTCTCCCATGATGGCGGGTGAGGGTCAGCGAGACCCGCGGCTGATCATGGCTGCGCCACACAATATCAATGCCGTGCCGATGAGCTCGGTAGTACCGACTGATTCGTCGCGGATGAGAACACCCAGCACGATGGCCATGATCGGAACCAGATAACCGACTAGCGAGCTTCGAGGTGCGCCAACACGACCGGTCAAGGTCGCGAACAAGGATCGAGCAATGCCCGTGCAGAACACGCCGAGAACCACAATCGCAAGCGCGGGGCGCCATTCGAACGTAGATCGGGTGAGTCCCCACAAGCCCCAGGGCGCAAGCAGCACAGAACTAATGATCATTGCTCGCACCATCACCGCAGCGCCGCCATAAGCCTGGGCGAGGGGCGGCAGGAAGTTATTGGAGATCGAATAGCCGGTTATGGCACACAAGACGAATAACAGTCCAAGTGGCTGGGCGTCGGAACCAGCCAGATTCGCGGCTGCAATGGTGATTGCACCGCACAGACCGATGCCAAGGCCAACGATCTGGTTTCGTTCTGGTGCTTTGCGGAGCATGGCGACGGACATGAACAGCACCAGGATCGGCCCGACTGAGTTCAACATGCCAGCGACCGACGATTCGACTCGCTGCTGAGCAAGGGGGAAGAAGATGGCTGGTGCGGCGTTTCCGGCGATGGCGACAACCAAAAGCGCTGGCCATGTCGATCGAGGCATAGGTTGACGCGATGCTGGGACGAAGAGGAGAACGAGTGCGCCGAAGACCACACGAAATAAGGCGATGGATGCGGGATGAAATGAGTCGAGGCCAATCGCGATCCAAAGAAATGACGATCCCCAGATGAGCGAGATGGTCAGTAGGAAGGCCCAGTCGGTCTGGCTGAAGTTCCCCTGGTTTGCACCCTGCGATGTAAATCGACTCGAAGCAGGCGCAGACACGAATAGGACGCTAACCAGTGCGTTCTGAAGATGGGTCCTATTGCTGAACATGGGTCGTATTGCTAGTTGGTTTATCACCACTGTCTTGCTGATGAACAGCGGTTCGCGCGGTCAGCCAACGTTGATATTCCGGATGCGGCTACCGCCGTTATCACCGAAGTCCAGTGTGAGTTCAACGGATGGAGTGGCGAACGTTTCGAACGCATCCTGGGCCGCTAAACCCAACTTATGGGGGAGGAGTTATTATTTGCCGAGGAGTTCGGTGGCGAGGGCTCGTAGTTCGGGTTTGCGAACTTTGTTCGATGCCGTTAGCGGAAGATCATCGACGATAAACACATGGCGAGGAACCTTGTAGTTGGCCATGCACTCGCGGCACCACGCGATGAGTTCGTCAGGATCGGGGGCTCCTTGGGGGCTCGGCACGATGAACGCCGTGCCGACTTCACCCATACGATCGTCAGGCACACCGATTACCGCAGCCATACCCACTAACGGGTGCTCGATCAGCATGCGTTCGATTTCGGCGGGGTAGGCGTTGAAGCCGCCCATTATGAACATGTCTTTCATCCGGTCGGTGATGTCGATGTACCCCTGCTCGTCCATCACCGCAATATCACCGGTGTGTAGCCATCCATCGGCATCGATCGCTTCGGCTGTCTGTTCGGGTGCGTCCAGATAACCGGGGGTTACTTGGAAGCCGCGAACCCACAGTTCGCCTTCGACTCCTGGGGCGACGTCAACTCCCGATGGGTCGACAATACGAAGCTCCACACCTGCCGCAGCACAGCCTGAGGTTGACGCAATGAGTTCTGGCGGGTCGCCTGGACGGGTATAGGTAGCCAGGCCCGAGGTTTCGGTCATGCCATAGGCCGTCACGATGGTTTCGAAGCCCAGGCGATCTCGCATTTCAATAATCATCTCGACTGGGATTGAGGCGGCGCCGGTCACACATGACCGCAGCGACGACACGTCGAATCGGGTTAGGTCCGGATGGTTAAGTAAGCCCTGGAACAATGCCGGTGGACCGGGGAACACAGCTACTTTTTCGCGCTCAATCGTAGCTAGTACGTCGCCGGCTTCATAGATCGCTACCGGCAGATTCACCGCGCCAAACATCAGGCACACGATCACACCAGAGTTGTAGCCGAAGGCGTGGAAATATGGATTCACCAGCAGATATGGGTCTCCTGGTTGCACCCCAAGTGCTTCGCCATAGGGGTAGAACACCCGGATGATGGCTCCACCCACTACCTGGACACCTTTGGGATGGCCAGTGGTGCCTGACGTGAACATGATCGCACCGACGTCGTCAGATTGGAACGCGTCGGTGCGGCGTTCAACTTCGATCTGATATTCAGCTGCGTTGGGACCATCGCCGAGCGTCAGGAAGTCATCAAAGTTAGTGGTTCCCAACGCTCCGCCGTTGCTCAAGTCGACCGTGACGTTCAGCTGTGGAACATCTTGATTGGACAGCGAGTCGCTGTAGCTAGTGTCGAGGAAACCGTCGACCACAAACAGCATCTTCACCGAGGCTGCATTCAGCACATAGGCGGCCTCGTTTCCCTTAAACCGTGTGTTGATTGGCACCAGCACTGCGCCAGCTCGTGACACGGCAAGCCCAGCGACGACCCACTGCCAACAGTTTGGCGCCCATACGGCAATCGTGTCGCCGGCCTGGATTCCTGATGCCACGAACGCCCGAGCGGCCTGGTCAATGCGGTCGCCGAGTTGTTGGTAGGTGAGGGTGACGGCGCCATCACGAATGGCGTCGCGATCTGCGAAGTGAGTGGTTGACGCTCGAATTAGTTTTGGGATCGAAGCATTGTCTGGATCGAACCCTGGAATATCACTTTTGCCCATGCGGACGACACTAGAACGCCGGGCTTGGCCACCGCTAGAAGACCTGGGCACTACTAAGGTCGGTGTATGGCAACAGTGACGGTGAACAACACACCCATCCGCTATGAAGACAGTGGCGGAGATGGGCCAGTGATCTTGTTCAGCCACGGGTTCTTGATGGACCACACTATGTTCGATGCCCAGGTCGCAGCCCTGGCAAGTGACTACCGATGTATTCGTTGGGACGAGCGAGGTTTTGGTGATACGCCATCTACTGGTGAGTTCAGTTACTGGGACTCGGCTGATGATGCGGTCGCCGTGCTCGACGCTTGTGGCGTTGACAAGGCAGTATTTGTTGGAATGAGTCAGGGTGGGTTCCTCTCTATCCGGGCAACGCTGACTCATCCTGGTCGGGTTCGAGCCTTGGTGTTGATTGATTCGTGTGCCGACGTCGACGATGCCGAAACAATCGAGGGTTATCACGGCATGCTGGCCGGTTTCACCGGCGGTGATCCAGCCACGCAGCAAGCTGTAGCCGAAGGTGTTTCGAGACTGATCCTGGGCGATGAGACCCTGGCAGCCGAATGGATACCTCGGTGGCTCGCCAACCTTAAAAAACATGATTTAAACGTGGCGGGTACAGCCTTGTTATCACGCGACGATGTGCAACCCCGCGCCGCTGAGATTACCTGCCCAGTGCTTGTGATTCATGGTGGTGACGATCAGGCGATATCGGTCGATCGAGCCCACCTGTTTGCTGATGCCGTTGCCGACAGCCGCGGTGTAGTTGTCGTAGATGGTGCTGCCCATGCGCCGAACATGAGCCATCCCGACATCGTGAACGACGCCCTCGCCGCTTTCTTGCAGACGGTCTGAAGCTGTGATTCCTGAACCGATGGATGTAGTGGTCCGTAATGGCATGGTGGTGACCGGTGGGTCAGAGGCCGTGACCGACGTCGGTATTCGAGACGGTGTCATCGTGCAGCTTGGGGGCGAGATGACTGGCACGACTGAACTCGACGCGACCGATCGCTACGTCTTACCTGGTGGCATCGACGCGCACGTCCACCTGACGGCACCAGGCACGGGGCCCGATAGCTGGCGGTGGGTCGATGACTTCGAGGTCGGGACTCGGGCGGCTGCTGCTGGCGGGGTAACGACGGTTGGCAATATGTCGTTCCCACAGCCAGGTGAGCAGATGAAGGCTGGGCTCGAACGCGATAACGCTGATGCTGATGCCAACGCGATCGTTGACTATTTCCAGCACACGGTTTTGTTGACACCCGACGACGAGGGCATCGCCCAGATCGAAGAGCTTGCCGCTGCGGGCCACCCGAGCATCAAGATATTTATGTCCTTCCGCCGCTTCGACCGTCACCTCGATGGGTACCTGCGAGCTATGCAGGCCGCGGCCGCGTCCGGAACCGTGGTGCTTGTGCATTGTGAAGATCCAGCGGTCATGAACTGCTGTGGGCATGCGCTCGACGAGGCTGGCCACACAGAGGCGGTCCACTTCCCGAAGTCTCGACCTGTCGAGGCTGAACGTATCGCGACCGAACGTGCAGTTGGTTACTGCGCTACAACAGGAGCCACAACCTACGTTGTTCACCTGTCGAGCGCAGCGGCACTCGAGGCATGCCGCAAGGCTCGGGCTCGCGGTCTGCCTGTGCATGTTGAGACACGTCCGATCTATCTGCACCTGAACGAGTCACGCTTCAGCGAACCTGACGGAGCCAAATACGCAGGAGCACCGCCGCTTCGCAGCGATGCCGACCGCGATGCACTGTGGGCAGGACTGAACGATGGCACGGTGAGCACGGTGTGTACCGACCATGCACCGTGGACACTTGATGAGAAACTGGATCCGACATTGACTGCTAGCGATCTCCGACATGGCATGGCCGAGCTCGAGACCCTGATGCCAGTGCTGTGGAGCGAAGGCGTAGCGACGGGCAGGATTTCGGTAGCCACGTTCGTGGAAGTCACCAGCACGACCGCGGCACGGCTCTTCGGCCTGTATCCCCGCAAGGGCACTATCGCTCCCGGCTCTGACGCCGACATCGTGATCTGGAACCCGAACGACACGCGCACGATCGACGGTTCAACCATGCATTCGAACGCTGGTTATTCGCCCTATGACGGCTGGCAGGTAACTGGCTGGCCCGAACTGACGATCAGCCGCGGCGAGATTATTGCCCGTGCCACCGAGACCGGCATTGATGTGCTGGGCGCACCTGGCCGAGGCCGACTTGCCGAACGTAAGCGATTGGTCAGGTAGCGACCGCTGCGAGTAGCGCCACGAAATCAGAGTTAAATCCTCGCCTTCAAGTCGACTATTTCAGCGCGTAAACCAGGTCGGCGTTTGCCCGAAACTTGACTATTTCGCAGGCATTCGAAGGCGTGCTTCCAACGGAGCCGCAACACTTTTACAGTTGCCAGACGTTGCCTTTAGCGAGATATCACCAAGCTGGGCTGGTAGTCGGTTGGTGGTTCGAAGCCCAGAACACTTATGACGGTGGCAGCGATGTTGGCCAGTCCAGTAGTGCCGTCGGCGACCAACTGGTATCGCTCGGGGTTTTGGCAGTGGACTACGAACGGCACGGCACTCAACGTGTGAGATGTTTTAGGCGAACGAATGCCGTTCTTCTCCGTGTACATGATGTCGGCATTGCCATGGTCAGCGGTGAAGATGATCATGCCGTCAAGCTCATCAACAACCACGCCGACCAAGCGTGCCAAGGCGTCGTCAAGTATTTCCATTGATTCGATGGTTGCGTCCAGGTCACCGGTATGTCCGACCATGTCACCGTTGGCGTAGTTGATCCGACCCCAGTCAAACTGTCCGTTGCGCAATAGTTCGATAGTGGCATCGGTGATCTCGGCTGCCTTCATGGCAGGTGCCTGGTCGAACGGCACATTGTCACTGGGAATTTCGACGTAGGTTTCGAGTGACTCGTTGATGTATCCGGACCGGTTCCCGTTCCAGAAGAATGTCACATGCCCGAACTTCTGCGTCTCGCTGATTGCGAAGCAGCGCATACCAGCGTCCGCTAAATACTCACCCATCGTGTGATCGATGGCAGGTGGTTCGACCAGATAGTGACGGGGAACTTGCTGATCGCCGTCGTATTGCAACAGGCCGGCGTAGAACACGTCAGGATGATCAACGCGGTCGAAGTCAGTAAACGTCGTCGATTCATATGCCTGACTGATTTCGATGGCACGGTCGCCTCGAAAATTCCACAACAACACCGCATCGCCATCGGCCATCACCCCAATGGGCACGCCATCATCGGCAACGATGAACGAGTCCAGGTACTGATCGCCCTTTGGTTTCAGATCACTGTCGGACTCGTTGTAGAACGCATCGACGGCTTCAGCAGCGGTCGCGAACTGTCGACCAACGCCGTGGGTATGACAGTCGAAGCCACGCTTGACCATGGGCCAGTCGGCGCCATAACGATCCATTGTGATGGTCATGCGACCGCCGCCCGATGCGATTCGGAAGTCGACGTTGTGGTCAGCGTTGACCGCTGCAAGCACCTTCTCGGTGGTCTCGATGTAGAGCTGGGCAGAACGGGGACCAACGTCGCGACCGTCTAGTAAAATATGGAGCCGACATTGGGTCACACCCTGGATGGCCGCTTGATGGACAATCGCGTAGAGATGGTCGGTATGAGAGTGCACATTGCCGTCGCTGTGCAGCCCGATCAGGTGCAACGTGGCTTTGCGGCCATGACGCACTAGCTCATGCCATGTTGGTGAGTCCCACATCTGACGGGTCTTGATTGCCTGGTTCACCAACTTGGCGCCTTGGGCAAAGATCCGGCCGGCGCCGATGGCGTTGTGGCCGACTTCGCTGTTGCCCATGTCGTCGTCAGATGGAAGCCCCACTGCGGTGCCGTGGGCGATGAGGGTACTTGCGAGCGGTCCGGCTATGAGACGGTCGATCGTTGGGGTGTTGGCTTCGGTCACCGCGTTGGATGGGCCGTGTGGTGCATGACCGACGCCGTCAGCAACCACAATTACGACGGGTCCAGCAGGTTTTGTCAGGGAGTGATGAGGAGTCAGCGAGAGCACCATGGTCCAATCGTAATAACGCAGCGCTGGCACCAGACGTCGTTAGATCTGGGAATAGGGGTTCAGAGAACAAAGGGTCAGAGGAAAATTCTGGCCTAGGTGTCCTCGACTACTCCTGGCATGTGCCGAGGATTCTCTGATTTCAATTCTCATCGTCGAGTTCGCTGCCGGATGGGGCAGCTGAGCTCACATGGCGTTGTTGTTAGCCAACAGTGACTCAGGTAAGGGCCAACAGGATTGTTGCTAGCTCTTCGGGCCGGTTCATTGGCACCATGTGATTGGTGGCAATCTCGTGATAGTTCCACGCAGGTGACGCGGCGGCGTATCGAGCTGCATTCCAGAAGGCGGAATTCTCAGCTTCGTCAGGATCATCACTGGCCTTAATGAATGTACGGGTGAAGTCCCAGTCTTCGAGGGGCTTGGACAACGCCGCCGGTTCGGTGAATGTGCCGATTGGTTGGTTGACGCGTCGAGCGTTTGACCAGGCGGTGGCTTCGGGCGTGTCGAGGTTACGAGGAATTGGGGGGATGGCCCAGCCGTCAACAGCGTTGCTAAGTAGCCCACCGACGGGCCCGCTGATGTCGACGATGCTCTGGCCGTCGGCAGGTACGAACGCGTCGAGGTAGACCAGATGGCGGACCTTGTCGCCGATCTCGTCGAGTAGACCAGTGACAACCATGCCGCCGTAACTGAAACCAAGCAGGATGACGTCGTCGAGGTCTTCGCAGAAGATTGTGTTGCGTACGTCTTGCATGTGCAGGCTGAGCGTGACCTCGGGCCCCGCAAGATGGGAGCGCTCACCGATGCCGGTCAGACTCGGGGTGAAGACCTCGTGCCCGGCTGCTGCCAGAAGTGGACGGACTTTACGAAATCCATAGGATCCACCCCACGCACCATGAACCAAGACGATTTTTGCCATAAGGCTGAGGTTACTTCTAGAGCGGGGGTAAATTTGGTGTGGTTCGCGTGTGCGAAATTGTCCCGCGTGTACACATTGAGTCAGTCGGTGTAAGGAGATAGTGACAGATGCTCAGTGTGGTCCTAAATGTGGTGGAAGAAGTAGTTGATTTGTTCGGCGAACAGGCCCCACGTCCTCGCCGAACAGATGGGCGAGCAATCGATCGTCTCAGTACGCATTGTCCGCTTCTGTTTGACAGATCACCGCTTGGAGTTCGACTAGTCGACATGGCGACGGAGGTCGAACGGTGACGATGCAGCAAACCTCTGGACTCGCCGATCGCGTTCGGTGTCAGCCGATCGAGACCGGGATCTTGGGGCGGGTCGAGACGGGCGTGGGGGAACCGGCCCGCGCCGCGACGAGGTCAACGTCTGGCCCCATCGTGATGACGCTCACTTCCGCCACGACGATGGTGCGTCCATCGACTCAAACCGGCCTCGACCTCTGACGATCCGAATGGCATAGTGTCGGTGTCCACTTCTGCGTCTGAACCCAGCCGCGCAAGGAGCTTAGTTGCGCAGTTCCTTTCAGTGGAGCGTCGCATGACCCGATCTGCGACTCAGATGCGAGCCCGACAGCAGAGCTCCAGCAACGAGCCGGGGCGACACCACCAGACATCGAAACCAGTGTCATAGTGCTCGGCCGTGGGCCGCGGATGGGCCGTGAGAGCCTCGCAAACACTCGCATAGTCGTACAAATGTTCGCAATCACAGACAACTCGCCAAGAACGCGAAATCCGTACCGTTGCAGCAAAAAACCGGCCTAATCGGCCGGTTTTCAACAGAGCGGGTGAGGGTAATCGAAACCCCGTATTCAGCTTGGGAAGCTGATGTTCTACCATTGAACTACACCCGCTGGTGGCAGTGATCTTACGTGCAGATCAGCACTTCGGCCACTCGGGTAGCGGGATCAGTAGGTGAGGGTCTGGACTGGAACTATGAAACTCACATCAAACTGTTCGATGGCCACCGGTTCCTCGTTGTTGCCGAAGCATTCGACACCCTGCAGGTTTACTTAACCGATGCCGATAGTGGTCTTCCGTAGACCCGGTGTGGCCTACAGGACTCCAAGTCGTTGTAATTGCAGTGGTTCTCATCGCGGTTCTTCAGCCTGGCAAGCTGAATGCGGGGTTTGGGTCACTCTCTATGGAGCCTTTTCGCCTGCGCCCTCACCTGTTGCGTTCGAGTAGTTTCGGTTGAGGAACCACCTTTGGTAGTCGCCATAGGTAATCGGTTCGTGACGGGCCAGGTTCTTGTGGCTGATGCACGTCGGTAGCGCCTCAATTAGTGCGTCGTCGCGGGCCCCGAAGAAAAACGGGATCGCATAACGGTCAACCTTGGCTCCGTTGCGTGCCCGATGGGCCGTCGAGCGGAAACGGCCGTTGGTCCACCGCTTCAACATGTCACCGCTGTTGATCAGGAACGAACCAGGCAACTGCGGCGGCACGACCCAATCGTGCCCGGCTGGGCGTATCTCGAGGCCTGGTACATCATTTTCTGGAAGCAGCGTGATGATCGTCGAGTCGGTGTGCGGGGCCAAACCCCAATCGTGTTCGCCGTAGTCGACCACTGGGTAGTGCGAAAGCCGCAGCGAACATGACGGTACATCGAAGTGCGGGTCGAAGTAGTTGGGCGGCAGGTCGAGCGACACGGCCAACACCGGTAATAGCCTGCGGCTGAGCTCGGTGACGGAGTCGATGTAGCTTTCGACCACCGGCTTGAAGTCGGGCAGGTCGGGCCAGTGGTTGCCGAGCCGGTATCCGCCGCGATGTACGAAGAAGGCCGCGTTCAGATTCGGGGTTCGCACCTTGCCGGCGATGTCGGACGCGTACGACGTGCCCCCTGCGTAACCGAGGTAGCCACCGTGGTCACGATCCATCAGACAGTTCTCGAACCGCTCAGGGGGTTGTTGGTGCAGGATTTGAGCGTGGTCGTATACCTGTTGGACCAGGTCCCAGGGAACACCGTGGTTGGTGATGAAGAAAAAGCCAACGTCTTCGAGCGCCCGTCGCAGTTGATGGCCGAGTGCCGCGATCGCATCGGGATCGCCGGCCGTCAGGTCCGAGAGATCGAGTACCGGGATGAGTTCGATGTCGGTCACAGTGGTCAAGGCGTGCTCCTCTGTTCATGCTCAGGTCACTCGAAAGTGTGTCACAGCTTTCGTCATACAGCCCTATCGCTGGTCCGAGTGTCAGATCGTCCAACAGGACGATTAAGTTCTTGAAACCTCAGGACCACACGCATGCTGCAGCAACGATCTCTACCGCTGTTCCTCTAGCCCTGTTCGCCAGGTTCCGAAGCTGAACGCCGGAGTCCGGTTCTGCGTGCCTGCTCTGTTGAACAACCCAAAACGGTTCTGAGCTCATTGGGTCTGTGATGATCGAACTGGCAAACTGGTCGACGATGGTACCGAGCAGCGCCGGGTCGATTTACCGGCGTGGACATGACATCAGGAGAAAACAATGAGTGCTGCACCACTGGCCGGCCTGCGGGTACTCGACGTGTCGAGTGTGATTTCAGGGCCTTTGACGGCGATGTTGCTTGCCGACATGGGTGCTGACGTAATAAAGGTAGAGAATCCTTCGGCTCCGGACTTCACCCGAGCGACCGGGAACAGCCGCGGCGGCATGACCGCTTTTTATTACAACCTGAATCGGGGGAAGCGTTCGCTGGCCGTCGATGGCCGTCAACAGAAAGGACAGGACATCCTGCGGGCATTGGCTGATCAGTCTGATGTGCTGATCGAGAACATGCGGCCTGGCAAGGCTGCAAGGATTGGCCTTGACCCTGATGAGTGTCTGGAGCGTAATCCGTCGCTGATTTACGCCAGCATCACTGGTTATGGCTCAACCGGTCCAGCGGCGGGCGAACCGGTTTATGACTACGTGATTCAGGCCGTCTCGGGCATGGTCGATCTCCAACGCGACGCGGCAACGGGCAAAGCTGACCTGACCCGGCACTTTCTCGCGGACAAGCTCAGTTCTCACGCTGCTAGTGAGGCGATCTTGGCAGCTTTGTTCGCTCGCGAACGGGATTCGCAACGACGAGGCCAGCATGTCGAGATCAGTATGCACGAAGCCAATCTGGCCTTCCTCTGGCCCGATGGGATGATGAAGCAGACCATCGTTGGCCAAGCCGACGTTGAAGCGATCTACCCAGGCGACTACTACCGCGTGTACCCAACAACCGACGGTGAGATTGTGGTCATGCCCTTCATGGGCCCAGTCGAAGGAGTGTGCCGGGCCATGGGACATCCTGAATGGTTTGATGGCTGGCCCGACAGAAGTGTCGTTCCTGACATGTATGCCCTCCAGGATCTAGTGGCCGCCAAAGTCGGCACGATGAACACCAGGGAGGCATTAGCTGCTTTCGCCAGTCACGACGTCCCAGCTGGACCCGTTGTTGCACTAGACAAGGTGCACGAACATCCCCAAGCTCAGTACCGCCAGTCGGTTTTGGAACATGATGTAGAACCCTTGGGCCGGGTTCGTAACCCCCGCCCGCCTTGGCGCTTTGGTTTGACCCCGGAGGTTGTGCATTCCCAGGCCGCTGTGATGGGAGAGCACACCGCTGAGATCCTGAACGAACTCGGCTATGACAACAGCACAATTGCGGCCCTGAGTGAAGCTGGTGTGATTGTCGAAGCCGAGAGTGGCTTCGCCGACTAGCGACGGCTCTACGATTGGTCGAGCGCAGCGCTGGTGGAGCGTTAAGACACTGCGCCCAAAGAGATGTCGTACTGTCTTAACGGGCGATGCTGCCGCTTGCTATGTTTCAAGTATTCCGATCTCGGGGGTAAACATGATTTTGGCTGGAACGAGTCGAGGGGTTTTTGCGATCGATCACGACGGCGCCCACTCGGTGCTCGAGAGTCGCGGTGTGCGTGACCTGATCGATATCAACGGCCGGATATTTGCTGGCACAGGTGCTGGGCTCTTCGTGTCCGACAACGGGGGCGATACCTGGTCCTGTGTTGGGCTCGCTGAGTACGAGGTGTGGCAGGTACGGGCTGCACCGGATGGCACGCTCTACGCCGGCACCCAACCCGCCAGTTTGTTTCGCAGTACCGATGGCGGTGATAGCTGGACCGAAATTGAATCGTTCGCGAAGGTGCCCGAAGCCTCGACCTGGGGAATCCCGCTTGATCCACCCTTGCCAGGTAGAGCTCGTGCCATCGTGGTCGACCGCGAAGACCCCAACAAGATTTGGGTCGGTGTCGAAGTTGGCGGCATCATGCGCACCACCGATGGCGGAGTGACCTGGACGCTTGATCGGCCAGGCGACAACCCTGATCTACACATGATGTATGCCCATCCCGCCGAGCCCGCCATGTTGTTCGCGTCGACCGGCTACGGGCGTGAGGATCACATCGCCGAGGAAGCTGAGGGAAATGCAGGTGTTTTCCGTAGCGACGACCACGGCCAGACCTGGAACTATGCCTGGTCTGGCGTTACGCCCCGTTATTCACGGCCGATGTGCATCGAGGTTCGCGAACCTTTTAGCCTGACTGTCGCTAGCGCTCCCACCGCATTTAGTAACTTCGCCGATGATGGTGGGGCCCAAGCCATGCTCTTTCGCAGCGATGATCACGGCGCAAGTTGGCGGTCGTTATGTGACCAGGCCCACTCGCCGAGCGCGGCCAATATTCATGGTCTCATGGTCGACCCCGACGAAGTGGGCGGCGTGATCGTGGGCACCGATACCGGCGAGGTATGGCGCGTTAGCAACGACGCGGTGTGGACCGAGGTCGTGACTGGTTTGCCGGCTGTGTTGTCGCTTAGCGCCACCCAGTAGCGTCTAGATCTGGATGCCGGTGGTGGCACCGCCGTCGACAAGCACGTTCGAACCGGTCATGAAGCTAGCGCGGGTGCTGGCCACGAAGGCAACCACGTCTGCGATCTCCTCGGGTTCACCAAGGCGGCGGAAGGGGTTCTCGCGCAGAATCGTGTTCCAGAGCTTGCCATCTTCGATGCGGGCCTGATCCCAGGAGCCTCCTGGAAAGATGATGTCCCCAGGTGAGACCACGTTGGCGCGGATACCTCGGCGGGCTATCTCGCGTGACAACGACTTGATCATGCTGACCGTTGCGGCCTTGACTGCGGCATAGGCCGGAATACGCGGCGCGCCGGTGCTGGCGGCCCGCGATCCAATGCAGATGATGTTGGCGCCGGTGTCGTCCTGCATGTGACCAAGAGCAGAGCGAATCAGTGCATCGGTGCCGACGAGGTCGACCGCGCATGATGCTTCCCAGTCAGGCCCAGCCATGGCCGACACATTGGACACGAGCACATCGAGACCGCCGAGCGTGTCGACCGCCCAGTCGACCAGCGCCGCGGGTTCACCGACCACACCAATGTCGGCCGGGCGGTGATGGACCTCACCGAACGCGCCCAGCTCTGCGGCAGCTGCGACGAGGCCAGTCTGGTCTCGGGCACAGATCGCGACGCGAGCGCCCTCGTTCAGGAAGGCCTTGGTTATGGCCAGACCAATACCCCGGCTTCCTCCGGTAATGAGTACCCGTTTGCCCGTGAGTTCAAGATCCATTGTCATGTTCTTTCTTCGTATGGTCTTTTTCCTCGAATACGATGACGCAACGGCCTCGAGTGCCGCCGGCTTCGAGCCGGGCGTGGGCCTCAGAGGCTTGAGCAGCTGGGTAGATCTGGGCGACACGCAAGGTGACTTCGCCCGCCTCGACCTGTTCACGGAGCTGATCAAGCTTCGCGTGCTCTTTTGCGTAGCTGGTTACCCAGGTGGCGGTAAATGTGATGTCTCGCTGGGGTTTTCCCTCGTATCCACGAATGGAGGTAAAGGCACCGCCATCGGCTATCGCTCCTATGACCTCGTCGTTCTGCACGCTGCCGTCAGCCAAGCCGTCAACACCGTTCGCGTAGTGCCTGCGCACCTCGGCGGCGAAGTCAGCGCCACGAGGCACGACAATGTCCGCGCCGAGCGAGGCGACCAGTTCGGTGTCGGCGTCGGTTGCGTCGGCAATGACGGTCAGGCCATCGGCTTTAGCGAGCTGCACCATGTAGCCGCCGTAACATCCCGCAGCGCCAGTGACCGCTATTGTCTGCCCTGGTTGCAGCCCGAGCAGGTCCAGCGAGAGGCGAGCTGTCAGTCCGTTCATTGGCAGAGTCGACGCTTCGGCGTGGCTCGTTCCCTGGGGCGCACGAGTAACTGACTCGGCCGGGAGAACCAGACTCTCTCGATACGCTCCGTGGGTGCCTTTGGGTACAACGATGGCCATTGCTCGGTCTCCGACGGCGATGCCGGTTGTTACACCGTCGCCGACTTCATCGACGATGCCGGCAGCATCCATGCCTGGCACGTAGGGGCCAGGGTCGGCCTGTTGTGCTTTGGCCCGATCACCGTTTCTCACATAGGTATCGGTCGGGTTGACTGTGGCGGCGTAGACGCTCAGTCGGACCTCGCCTGGTCCGGCATGAACCTCGGGCAAATCGACGAGTTCGAGGGCTTCGGGCCCACCGTATGTAGTGACTGCAACAGCTTTCATGCCCAAGGTTAGACCGCCGCGACCAGCGCGGTTTCAACTCGAACGGCGGATTACCCGAACTAGCGCATATTTTTGGGTCGAGGGTCAGCAAGCCGTCCAAGCGGTGAACGCGAGTGCAGTCCACCATCAACAACAAGGTGTTCGCCTGTCACGAACGATGACTCATCTGAAGCGAGCCAGACTGCTGCGGCTGCTATCTCTTCTGGTTGACCTAGGCGACCCAGGCTGTGTGCAGCCAGGTTGATCTGCAGCGCGGCTTCGTCCTGCATCATGCGCTTTACCGGTGGTGTCTCAATCGTGCCTGGGCAGATCGCATTTACACGAATTCCTTCGGCGGCGTGATCGGTCGACATAGCCCGGGTCAGGTTGATAACCGCCGCTTTGCTTGCCGCGTACACGACCGCTCCACCGTCGCCATGTAAGCCCGAGATCGAAGCGGTGTTGATGATGGAACCTCCGCCGCGCTCACGCATAGCTGGTACCGCAAACTTGGCACCCAAAAAGACCGACCGTACATTTACCGCCATGACAAGGTCCCAGTCTTCGATGCTTAACTCGACCGCGGTGCCTAGCCGGATGGTGCCCGCATTCGAGAACAGCACATCGAGGCCGCCGAGTCGCTTGACGGTCTCATCGACCATTGCTGCTACGTCGTCTGCCTCGGAAACATTCGCTCCCAGTGAGATCGCGTGCCCACCGGCCTCGGTGATGGCCTCGGCCACCTCGGCCGCCTTGCCAGCGCGGATGTCGACCGCTACAACGGCAGCTCCTTCGGCAGCAAACCGGTGAGCACTCGCCTCGCCGATTCCTGAACCGGCGCCAGTTACGATCGCCACCTTGTTCTCAAGCAGGCCCATGGGTCGCCTTCCCTAGTTTTATTGGTCATCACTTGTCTAGCAGGACGGACTCGGATCGGCGATTCCGCCGGTTGGATGTCAGGATGGGCTCATGACTGACACCATGAGTGGCCCTGCTGAGTTTGACAAGACCCGCGCCAAGCTCTTTCAGGCGAACATCGTTGGAATTATGAACGGCGGGGCGTTGGCGCTGATGATCAGTTTGGGCCACAAGACAGGGCTCTTCGATTCGATGGACGGCAAGCCGGCTCGCACTGCCTCTGAGATTGCCACCGACGCGGGATTGCATGAGCGTTATGTGCGCGAGTGGCTTAGTGCTATGGCGTGCGGTGCCATTGTTGACTACGACGTCGATGCGCAGACTTTTGCTCTACCGGTCGAACATGCCGGGCTACTCACCCGCCGAGCTGGGCCGCTCAACCTGAGTACGCAGTGCCAGTACGTGGCGTTGCTTGGCGAAGTCGAAGATGAGATCGTCGAAGCTTTTCGTAGCGGAGGAGGCGTGCCCTATGACCGCTACCCCCGTTTCCAAGCGCTCATGGCTGAGTCGAGTGGTCAGCGGTATGAACGAACGTTGATCGCTCAGGTCGTGCCGATTTTGCCGGTGGCCCAAGCACTGGAAGCTGGCATTGATGTTGGCGACGTTGGTTGTGGCAGTGGCAAAGCGATGCGTATCTTCGCAGCAGCGTTTCCAGCTAGTCGATTCGTCGGCTTCGACATCAGCGAGGATGCCATTGCGGTTGCCAGGGCGGAAGCAGCGGCGGCCGGCCTGACGAATCTCAGCTTCGAGGTGGCCGATGCTGCGGCACTCGATCAGGTAGACGGTTTTGACTTCCTGACGACGTTCGACGCAATTCATGACCAGGCTCATCCCGACACCGTGTTGGCCGGTATCTACCGTATGTTGCGACCCGGTGGGACGTATCTGTGTGTCGAGCCGAAGTCATCGAGTGAACTGGCCGACAACATCGACGAGCCAATGTCAGCGTTTATGTACAGCGTGTCAACGATGCACTGCATGACAGTATCGATGGCCTACGGCGGCGAAGGGCTTGGCACTGCATGGGGCCACCAGACCGCGGTGGAACGGCTGACGCTTGCTGGCTTCGCTGACATCGAGGTGACCGGTGTGCGCGATGACCGCAGCAACAGCTACTTCCTATCTACCAAACCCGGCTGAGGGCTAGTCATCAAATGGTGTAGACCAACTCGGAATGGCCTCGAACTCGATCAAAACGTTGGCTACCACCCTCGTGGTGTGGTGGGTTCGCTCAACGCCACGGCTCCAGCCCATGAGCACATCGCTGATTCCGTCCTTGTCAGCCAGTGCTCTCAGCCGAGCTTCGGTGTCTCGATCTACCGTCTGTTTTCTCGGGGATCTCGCTGGGCGGCCCGGCGGATTCGACCGCCGTCGTCCAAGTCGCTACTGTCGAGATAACGAAGCTTGGGGGAGCGATGAGCGCACCTGTTCGATATATCGACCGTACTCGCGACTATTATTTGGGTCAGGGGTACGACAAACCGTACGAGTGGGCGCATCACGACGACGCTCCGTTTACCCCCTTGATTAAGCCGCTGGCCGAGTCTCGGGTTGCGATTGTGTCGACGTCTGACATCGCAATTAAAAAGCCGAATGGGGATCGCGATCGCGACAACGATTTCGCCGTTGGCAATGTCTATTCACTTCCGTCTGATACACCAATCGATCTGCTCTATTCGCGCCAAGAGCACTATGACCAGCATGCGACGACTCTCGACGACGTGAATGCGTACTACCCGGTGAGTCGACTAGGTGAACTCGTGGAACGGGGCCGGATCGGTGAGCTTGCCCCACGGTTTCATGGCGTATACACGGGCTATTCGAAACGTAAGACAGCCGAGGTAGACGCACCCGAAGTCCTGCGACGATGTATCGAAGACGAGGTCGACGTGGCGGTGATGACGCCGGTTTGACCGGTCTGTCACCAGACCGTGAGTCTGGTTGCACGTCATCTCGAAGCGAACGGCATTCCCACCGTCATGTTCGGCACGGCCAAGGACATCGTTGAGCATTGTGGAGTTGCCCGGTTCGTCTTCCTTGACTTTCCGCTCGGCAATTCGTGCGGTCGTAGCTTTGACGCCGACCATCAGCATCAGACCTTGGAACTCGGCATGCACCTACTAGAGAACGCAACGGCGCCGCGCACCACCGTGCAGGCCAACGATATCTGGAGTGATGACGACGATTGGAAACGGCTGATCTTCACCGACGATCAGCCCTTCCTCAGCGGCGAGGCGCTCGAAAATTGGATGGCCGCCAAACAGCGCTACCGCGACAAGAAGGCTGCTGGAGAACTGTGAACGACGACGTAACATCTCGAACTCTGACGGTCTTCTCGTCGCCGCTCTGTGGGCCGTGCGAGCAAATGAAGGCGTGGCTCAGGGAACGTGGCTATTCGTTCATCGTGCGAGATGTGATGATGGACGAAGAGGCTGGTGAGCTCTTGGAGTCGCACGGCATTCGCACGACGCCTGCCCTACAGGTTGGCGATCGTTTTGTCGTTGGATTAGACCTTGCGGCGATGGAAGAGGCTCTGGCCGACTGGTAGCACCGCTCATGACTCAACCCGCGAGTCAGGCGTTATTTCTCTGATGGTGAAGACTGCTGCTGCGGCACCGAGCATCAGGCCTGAGCTGACTAGTCCGAGCGCCATGGTTCCAGAGTTGTCCAGCAGCAGGCCTCCGATGAGAGGCCCCGCGACTCGTCCAATCGCCATCATTGCTTGAGCATCGCCTGCCCGTTCTTCGGGGTAGACAGACGCTTGCGCTAACACTTCGAAGACGCCCGGTATTGCCATCCAATAGAAGAAGCCCCACGCAGTCACTGCGATGAAGAACAAGACGCTGGTAAACGCAGTAGCCACAAAGAATGCGCAGAGTGCTGCCAGCGCCATCCATGGGCTGGGGATAGTACGGCGACCAGTCCAGCCTGCGGCAGGGATGCTGACGATGGCGTTCGCTGTATAGCCAATGGCTACCGCCGAGGCTGTGAGCCCAAGCTCGCGAGCTGCAATCGTCACGCCGAACTGAATTACGGCCGAGCCACCGAGACTGAACATGGTCAGTGCAAGCAAGACAATTCGTGCTTGGATCACTGCGCCGTGGCGTGACTTCGGCTGCTGCTTTACACCGAGTGGAACACCACGAGCGAACATCAATGGGATCAGAGGCAAGAGCGCCAACAGCACGAATAGACCAGCCATGCCGAACGCATTGATGACTATGGCGACAGTGGGTGTGGCGCCAACAGCGATGACCGGGCCTACGACCGCGACTCGGGCCATGGTGTTCTTTTGGCCGAACGCGTTTGCCCACGCGAACCAGGTGATTGTGCCGATGGCTAGGCCACTGCCAAAACGCAACCCAAGCAATAGTGGGATGGGTGGCAGTAACGCCGATAACGCGTTGACAACAATAGCGAGGACCAGAGCACTCACTAACACGCGGCGACTCGCTTGCAGGAACCTGCCAGCTGCCCATGACGCAATTGCGAAACCGCCGAGCTGACACATGCCAATCAATGATGCGACAGCTAAACCAACGTCATAGTCGTTGGCAACCTCGGGGATCAAAAACGGTGTGCTGACCAGGACAACTGTCGAAAAGCCGAGTGCCAGCAGCATCCCAGCCGAACGACGTATGTCGAGAGTGTTGCCCAGTCGAAACGGAATCTGCATTAGGAAGCGACACTACCGAATGTGACGCGGCGTTGGTTGCTAGTTGGCGCGGCGGGTTTCGTTCCAGGGGCCTTCATCGGCTCGGGGTTCCTTGGGAAGCCCCAGCACTCGTTCCCCGACAATATTGCGCTGGATTTCGTTGGACCCTGAATAAATTGATGCTGGGCGAGCCCCGAGAAAATGGTCGGCCATGGCCTTAGATGAGCGGGGGTCACCCTTGGTTTCGGTGAATACCGGTGACAGGGGAGCTTCCCCGCTGGGGGCCATGCCGGCAGATCCGTAGAGATGCAGCCCAATCTCGGTCATGCGCTGGAACAGTTCGCTCCACAGCAGTTTGTTGATTGAACTCTCGGGACCGAGAACCTGGTCGCCAAGTATCTGGGTGAGTGAACGCATGCCCAAGAACCGCAGGACTTGGACCTTGGAGTGGCACCATGCAAGATCTTGGCGAACAATCGGGTCGTCGATTTTGCCTGTTGATCGAGCTATGTCTACAAGTCGGTCAAACACACCTTGCATCCGCAGCGAGACCGTCGTTGCGTCGTCGCCGCGTTCATAGGCGAGGAGTTGGTTGGTGACTCGCCAGCCGTCGTTAACGTCGCTGATGACATTGGCAATTGGTGCGCGGGCGTCGGTGAAGAACACCTCGTTGAAATCGTGGCTGCCGACGATATTGATGATCGGCCTGACTTCTATGCCGGGCTGATCCATGGGGCACAGGATGAAGGAGATGCCGCGGTGCTTTGGAGCGGTGGGGTCGGTGCGGCAGAGTGCGAAAATCCAGTTCGCAGTGTGACCCTCTGATGTCCATATTTTCTGACCATTAATGATCCATTCGTCACCGTCGGCAATGGCACGGGTGCTGAGCGATGCAAGGTCTGAACCGGAGTTCGGTTCGGAGTAACCCTGGCACCAGCGGTCCTGACCGGAAAGAATCCGAGGCAAGAACGTCTTCTTCTGTTCTTCGGTGCCGAGCACCATAAGGGTGGGGCCGATCATGCCGATGCCGAAACCATCGTTGGGTCCACCAGTGGGCACGCCGGCTCGGGCAAATTCTTCGTGGAGGATGACCCGCTCGATAGCCGATAATCCACCACCGCCATACTCCGTCGGCCATGCGGGAGCTATCAGATTGTTATCGCTCAGAAGTGCTCGCCAGTTGTCGACGAAGGCTTCGCGTTGATCATAAGGAAGCCCGCGTAATCCCGACCATTCGGTTGGCAGGTGTTCGGTCAGGAATGTCTGAATTTTCGCACGGTATTGCTCGGCTTCGTCTGAATAAGTCGGATCCATGGTGTTACCTCTGAACGTACGTGGTGTTACGAAGCTAGTGGTAAAGCCGATAGCCAGTAGCTTCGGGCTGTTGTGACTATCACCAATCCTCCTCCTGCTGTCCTCCTGGCGACGACGCCCTTCTTGGCGTTTAGAGCGCGCCATTTTGGGTTGGTTTGGTTAAGCGGACTCATCTGGCATTTGTGCCGATGGGGCGTGGCGTTTCTTGGTACCTACTTGATCAACGAGCTGACTGGCTCACCCCGACTCGTGCAGTTGGCAGGCACAACGTTGTACGCCCCTCTGCTGATTGGTGGCGTGATCGGCGGCGTGCTATCTGACCGGATCGACCGACTCGCCACGGTGCGAATCCAGATGGCTGCGATGGTGCCGATAACTGTCTTGATCGGGATGCTGGTGCGGTCGGGCCACATCGCGGTCTGGATGCTCTACATCTACATGTTCATTGTCGGCTTTGGGTGGGTAAGCGACATGACCAGTCGGCGGGCGCTCGTGTTTGACCTTGTTGGCGATGCTCTGCTCGACAAGGCCATGGCTATGGAGGCAATGAGCCTGGCGATGGGGATGGTCTTCGGCGCTCTGGTTGGTGGGTACGCCGTCGAATCGGTCGGTATCGGCGCTGCGTACTTTGCTATCGCTGGCTTTGCGTTTTTGGCGATGCTTGTGCTGATGCCGGTCACAAGCCCGACACCTCGGGCCGCACGCGAAAAGACGCCGAGCGACGGGCCGACTGTGCGTGAGCTGATTCGTCACCGTGGGCTGATTAGCATCCTTGGTGTCACGGTGATCGCGAACTTCTTCTTATTTGCCTACTTCCCGATCATCCCCGTGATCGCCGAGGACCTCGATGCATCACCCCTGCAAGTCGGCTTGTTGGCCGCCGGTACGGGTATGGGCATGATGACCGGATCGCTAGTGATGGCCCGGATGACACCACGCCACAGGGGCCGGGCCTACCTTGCTGGTCTGGTGGTCGCGTTCGGTTTTCTCATCTTGTTTGCGATAGGAACGAGTTACTGGTTTGTGTTCGCTGCCATTGTCGCATCGGGCGTCGGAAGTGGCGTCTTTGGTGCCACCCAGTCAACGTTGGTAGTCGCAGCAGTACCCGAGGCATCTCGGGGTAAGGCCCTGGGACTCTTGTCGATGGCCATTGGAGGGTTGCCGCTTGGCATGTATGTGCTGGGCGAAGTCGCCGAAGCAACCAGCCCAACGACCGGACTGCTGATCAATGCGATTGGGGGCGCGGTCGTGCTTGGAGCGTGGGTGATGTTTCGACCTGAGGTTGCTTCGATGACCGACGAGCAACTTTGATGATCGACGAGTAATACCGATAACTGGTTACGAGAAGCCTGGCGGGGATCAGGTGCCGGTGCAGATCGCCGTGTACTGCCCGAGAAAACCGGTTGCACCTTTTTGTGTCCACAACTCGCAACCGTGCGACGATTGTGATGTCACTCAGAGGATCGATCATGTCTGAGTGTCTCGGGGGCAACGACATGAGAGACGCGGACATGGCTGAGGGAGCACTAGCGGGATTACGAGTCGTCGATCTAACCGATGACTCGGGGCGGTTTGCCACCAAGCTGTTGACCGAACTCGGCGCTGACGTCGTTCGAGTGACAACCACGGGCTCACCCGGTAAAACGATGGTTGACCCGGTGGCTGCTGCCCGGGGTGGGGTACTTGACTGGTGGTACGACGGCGGCAAGCGTCGCTGCATCGCCGACCTCGATACTGAGGCAGGACGCGACACGTACCGGCAGCTGTGTGCTGCTGCTCACCTGGTCATCGAGACTGAGCCAGCCGGCCGACTCGCCTCGTATGGCATTGATCATGACGACCTGCTGGCCCTTCAACCGACGCTCGTGCAGGTTTCACTGACACCATTCGGGCGCACTGGACCAAAGTCCAACTGGGTCACTTCAGACCTGGTGTCGGCAGCACACGGTGGCTTTATGGCAGTCACAGGTTTGCCCGATCGACCATTAAACGTCTGGGGCCGTCAGGCGTATAATCACGCTGGCTTCACTGCCGCGATTGCGGGTCTCTCGGGTGTCCGTGCCGCTCGGGTCGATGGGCACGGACGCCATTTTGATGTGTCGATACACGAGTCGGTCACCGGTTCGATCGAGAATATTTTCATGCAATATTTCTTCGACGACCTGTTGCCCACCATGTCGAAGGTCGCCCAACGACAAGGAGCGCTGCATTGGTTGCGGGCCTACGATTTAGCCGAATGTAAAACGGGCTACGCCATGATTACACCCACACCAACACCCGAGTTGTTCGTGAACTGGATGGTTGAGGCTGGTCACGAGCCTGCTGTTGCATTCACTGGGATGGACCTAGCCGAGATGCTCGATCGCGTCGACGAGCTCATGAGTTGCATCCGCGATTTCGTCATCAACTACGACGCCATGGACCTCTGGTGGGAGGCACAAGCTCGGCACTGCGCTCTTGGTGGAGTGCACGATGTGCCTGCGGTGGCCCAGGTCCCGCAGTACGAGCATCGCCAACTTTTCCAGAACGCTGAACTTGATGACACCGTGGTGCGGGCCCCCGCCCGCATGGTGGTGATGAGCGAGACACCTGCCTCGCCGATTAAACCGCCAGCCGGCGACGACACCGCCCTGGACGAATTGCTCGCGGAGTGGGGCGCAGCTCGAGCAGCAGCGCCCTCGCCTGTTGCAGCACCGGGCGATCGGCTGGCACGGCCACTTGAGGGCCTCCGTATTGCTGACTTCACCTGGGTGCTGGCCGGCCCGTTCTGCACACGCATGTTGGGTGACCTGGGGGCCGACGTGATTCGTCTCCAGAACGAGGAACGCTCCACACTCGTGAACCGCCCCGACTATCCGTACTATTTTGTCTGGAATCGGTCGAAGCGAAGCGCAACTATTGACATGAAACATCCACAGGCTCTGGCGGCTGCTCGACGACTGATCGAGAACTGCGACGTGTTGATCGAGAACTACAGCGCAGGGGTGCTCGAGGCGTGGGGCCTGGACTACGAGACGGTGCATGTGTGGAACCCGCGGTTGGTCTATGTGACCATGTCAGGTTGTGGTCATGATGGGCCATGGAAGCATGTCATTTCGTACGCGCCGACGGTGCACGCGCTGTGCGGCATCACCCATCTCACCAATTTCGCCGACCGAGGTGATGTCGGAGCAGGGTTTTCTCTCAACGATCACCTGGCCGGTTACAGCGCGGCGGTGACCACACTTGCTGCGCTTGCAGCACGTGAACGCACTGGCCGGGGCCAGAAGATAGACATGGCTCAGCTCGAGATTGGTACCTATTGCATCGGGCCAGCACTGATCGACCACTTCGCCAACGACCGAGCAGCACAACCAGCCGGTAATACTGATGGACTACATGACCATGTTCCGAACGAGGTGTACGCGACCTCAGATGGCTTCGTTGCCGTGTCGGTGACCTGTGACCAGCAATGGCCGTCACTCGTGGACATCGTCGGCGCCGAGTTCTCTGACCCTGCGCTGGCTGACGAGCAAACCCGCCGGCAGCGCCGATCCGAAATAGATGCCGTGTTGAGCGCATGGGCAAGTGATCGCACCGCCGACGAGGCCATGTCGACCCTGCAGGCCGTAGGCATCCCGGCAGGATCGGTACAACACGCTGGCGAGTTGTTTGTCGATGATCCACAGCATCGAGCTCGAGGGTTTTGGCAGGAGGGCGAACACGCGGTCTTCGGCCACCGGCATATGGACACTTTTCCTTCATTGATCGACGGCCAGCGCGTTGGGGTTGGTCGCTTATCGCCGGCGTACCTGGGTGAGCACAACTTCGATGTCTGGACTGAGGTGGCGGGCTACGAGTTCGAAGAGGTCGCCACCGGCATGGCCGAGGGTTTGTTCAGTTGATCTTGTTTTTTCCCCAAGGGACGTGATCGGATGGACCTCTTCATCCAACGATGCTTCGATGGTTTGTTCAACGGAGCTATTTACGCATCTCTGGCGCTCGCGCTCGTCATGCTCTTTCGGGCCACCGGACTGTTGAATTTTGCCTTGGGTGAAATCGGTATGGTCGGCGGATACACATCGCTGGTCATGCTGACTCCGGCTGTCGGGGTGTCTGCGGCCGCGGCCGGCGGCGGCGGGTTCCGCTTTCCAGTAGCGGGAACCTCGTTTGCGTCACGACTGCCAGGTCACCCCTATCCCGTTTTGGTTGCCATCGCTGTTGGGGTTCTAACCAGCGCGCTACTTGGCGTTCTGCTTCAGCGGCTTGTGCTCTATCGACTGCGCAACCGATCCGACTTTGTGAAAGTCAATGCGACCATCGCATTATTACTCGCGCTCACAGGCCTTGTGAGCGAAGTATGGGGTGGCGCTGCGCAGCGGTATCCGTCGGTTTTTCCCAACGAACCCACCGATTATGTGAATGTGTTTGGTGGCCGGCTTCGTTACACAACACTTGGCGCATGGGCGGTGCAGTTGTTCCTGCTGCTGCTTCTGGGAGTCCTCATAAATCGAACGAAGACCGGTCTGGCCTTTCGGGCCATTACGAGTAATGCTGAAGCCGCCTCGCTCATGGGAATCCGGGTGCAGCGAACGCTGGCCATTGGGTGGGCGGTGTCGTGTGGTATCGGGGCATTAGCGGTGTCACTTGTGGCGGCGTCGACGATCTTGCGCCCGGGAATGATGGTGACCGTGCTCATTCTGGCGTTCGCTGCCGCAACGATCGGTGGTCTGGACAGCCCGAAGGGTGCTGTGGTGGGTGGGGTTATCGTGGGCCTGACGCAGTCTCTCGTACCGGGATATACACCGTTTCCAAGTGAGCTCGCCGTTGTGCCGCCCTTTCTGGTCATGACGATTCTGTTGATGTTTCGGCCGACCGGGCTCTTTGGCACCTCACGGGTGGTGCGTGTATGAGCCGCCCACCCCAATCTCAAAACAGTCGAGCTCGGTTGGCCGCAACCGCCGCAGCACTGGGCGCAGCGGTGTTGTTACCGGTGATCGTGAATCGAGGTTTGCTCGAAGATTTTTCGAGAGTGTTCGTGCTGATACTGGCTGTACTAGGGGTGAACCTGTTAACGAGTACGACCGGGCTTATTTCGCTCGGTCATGGCGTTTTTGTTGGCATTGGCGCCTTCGCCATGGCGAATCTGCTCGATGAGAACATCCCGGTAATCGTGGCGTTGGTTCTCGCCACAGCCGTAGCTGGCTTTGCGGGCATGATCGTTTCGCTACCCGCTCTCCGGGTTCGGGGCCCCTATCTGGCGCTCATTACCTTGGGTCTGTCGGTCATGTTTCCGCCGATTGGTCGACGGCTTGGCAAAATCACTGGTTCAGCGCTCGGTCGGTCAGTGGAAGTCGATGGGTTCGACCCACCCGACTTTCTTCGGCTTGATGAACGCCCGCACATCTGGAACTACGTGGTGTGCCTCACCGTGGTGGCGGCGTGGTTTCTGCTTACCAGGAACCTATTGAATAGCCGGATCGGTCGAGCTATTCGGGCGACCAAGGACCACGAACATGCCGCTGCAGCGTTCGGTATAAATATATCGATGGCCAAGACCGGAACCTTTGGGATCTCTGCGGCGATGGCCGGAACCGCCGGGGCACTACAAGCCATCATTGACCCGTATCTAAATACGAACGATTACGACTGGACCCTGTCGCTCAAGCTCTATACATCTGCTGTGATCGGCGGGCTCGGATCATTGCTGGGTGCGGTCGTGGGTGCGGTGATTTACGTCGGCCTGCCGTGGCTCAACGAAGTTCTTGGTTTGCTGGATAGCCCATCGTTAGCTTTCGGCCTTGGCCTCCTGGTTGTGATTATGGTTGCGCCCAACGGTGTCGTTGGCCTGTTGGCCCGCTTCAAGAAAAAACCACGCAGCTCGCAGGACGGCGATTGACATGTGACCGGCTTCGGTCAATGAGCGGTCAGCGGTACCAGTCGGCGAGCCTGGCTAGGCCATCGTCGATGGAGACCGTTGGTGTCCAGTCAAGAAGTTCGCGGGTCAGGCGTTGGTCGTACCAGTGGGCGGTGCTGAGTTGCTCGGCAAGGAAACGGGTCATTGGGGGATCCGTGGTGAGCCGCCCGGCCGCCCACACGGCCTCGACGAGCGCTCCGCCGGCCTTCGCTGCCCATGTCGGTACGCACCGCATTGGCAGTTCAAACCCTGCGGCATCGCAAAGCCCGCGCAGTAATTCGGTGACCGGACGAGGTTCGCCGTTGGAGATGACTAAGGCCTGGCCATCAATAGCGGGGGCCTGATCGAGTGCAGCAGCGAGCGCGTCGGCGGCGTTGTCGACGTACGTCGAATCGACGAGTGCAGCGCCGGATCCGATCAGTCGCAGGCTGCCACTAGTAGCACGTCTTACGACTCGAGCAACGAGCTGTTCATCGCCGGGCCCCCATACGAGATGTGGGCGAACGGCCGTAACCGCCATCTCGCCACCGGCGCGGGCAAGGACGAGTTGTTCGGCTTCGGCTTTGCTGCGGGCGTAGTACGAACGAGTCGAGGCCGGGTCGGCCGGCAACGCCGACTCTCCAATATGTGCCTTGCCTGAGCTGGCGACCGAGGGTGAGGAGACATAGACGAATCGGGTTACGCCTGCCTGTTGGCTTGCGTTGATCAGGTTGCTGGTACCACCAATGTTGACGTCGGCGAAGTCACGCCACCTGCCCGCGGGTGAGACTCGAGCTGCAAGATGAATTACGGCCTGTTGATCTTTGACGGCAGAGCGAACAACTTGTTGATCGGTGATGTCGCCTTGGATTTCTGCGTAGTCCAGCCCACTGGGGCGACGTTGTAGGACGGTCACCGTGTGACCATTGCGCCCGATCGTCTGCGCAACTGCTCGGCCAAGCATCCCGCTCGCTCCAGTGACCAGCACTCTCATTGAATGACGCTCATAGGCGGGGTGGCTTGCCGCCACGTAACACCGTTTCGGCCCATTTCTGAACCCGGGTGCGGTCGATCTTGGAATTATGGCGCCGGTCGACCGGGATTGTCGGGGTCACCAGCACTGCGGCGATCTCGGCGGAGACTGCCGCCCGAACAGCAGCGGTAACGAGGGCGTCCGCAACAACAGTTGACCCGACAGATTCGCCGGCCACGACCACTGCAAGCTGTTGGTTGCCGATTGGCCCTACCCCCACAGCGACGGCGTGGTCGACACCGGACACTGACTCGGCTTGCAGTTCGGTCTCTACCGGTGCAAATACGCCAGTGGCGGCATGGATCAGATGATCGACCCGCCCTTCGATCCATAAACGTCCGAACTCGTCCAGATGACCAACGTCGCCGCTTCGGTGCCAGGAGGCCGCTCGGGTAGGCCCAATCGTGGAAGCCGCCAGGGGTATGTCGCCACTCTTTGTCGGCTTTGCTGACAAGGCTGCTTGGCCTTTATGGTTGACGCTCGAATCGTTCGTGAACGCATGGCTTTGGTTGCGCCACAGGTGGTCATAGCCCTGGCTCAAATGATTGGCCCGAACCCAGACTTCACCAAGCATTCCGGCAGCCAGCGGATCAGGAAATGTCCCACTCGGAGCGGTGATCGGGCGGATTGTCAGATCGACTGTCGCCAGTGGCTGACCGACACAAACACCGGCATCGGACGCATCGGCCCCTATCTCATTGGCTGAAGCAATAGTGACCGGCATGAGCTCAGTCATGCCATAGGGAGTGAAGAAATGGGCGTTGGGGAACACTGGCTGGATCGCCGCAAGCAGTTGTGGCGACACCGGTGCGCCGGCCGTGGCGACCGCACGAATCGACTGCAGCGCACTGCGGCTAGGGCCCTGGAGATCATCGGAGGTGGCAGCGATATTGGTGAGCACTGCGGGCGAGGCAAACACGATGGTGGCCTCGATGGCCGTCGCTGCATCGGCAATGGTTTGCGCTGTCAGCTTGGCGGGCTTGGTTACATCCATCGGTGGTACGACCGACGGAATACCCAACGCTGGAGCAAGCACAGCGAAGGGCGCGAATGCTACGACGGCTTTATCTGACGGCTCGATTCCAAAAGCACCGTGCAGAGCGTCACGCTGCGCTTCGAGTTGACGGTGGGTGTAGACAACGCCCTTGGACGGACCGGTTGAACCCGAGGTGAATACGACTACTGCTGGGTCATCGGGCAACGGTTCAGCTGGTGTGGTCACCGTCGACCCAGAGCCAGCAAGCTCATCGAGGCTGCTGAGCCGCAGGCGCGTGGCGGGCAGTCGCAAACTTTTGGCCAACAGCAGGCCGCGCCAATCGCCGACGACATAGTCGGGCCGTGATGATCGAAGCGCTCGGCGCAGGCCATCGAGCCCAAGCCCAGCATCGGGCGCTACGACGATGATTCCCGCCCGCAGGCAGGCATAGACCAAGACGGTCAGATCGATACCGGGTGGAACTAGCGTCGCCAACCGGTCGCCGGGACGAATGCCTGCAACGAGGAGACCTCGGGCAAGGGACTGCACACGTTCGTCGAGCTGGCCAAAGCTGATCGAGCGTTCGACACGCTCGGTGGCCTTTGACCTCATCTCGATGATTGCCTTGGCATCGTCATTGCGTCTTAACTCGACGGCGGACCAGATGGGCGCTGAGGTGCGAGGCCCATTCGGGGTCGATATAGGCACCCGGGCACCGCTAACCCGGTCATTGATCCAGGTGTCGATGAGGTCGATGGCGTCAGTGTCTTCGACGATTTGGTGGCCGGCATCGGGATAACGATGAACGTCGGCATGGGGAAGCCGTTGCATCAGGTCGTGCAGGAACGCGTCAGAGAAGATGATGTCTTTGGCTCCCCACATCAACAGTGCCGGAACGTCTTGCAGCTTGTCGAGTCCAGCGGCTACCCCGGCGAGAGTTTCGAAGGACTCATGGGTTTGCTCGATGGGGATGTCTTCGACGAAGTCGCGGACGCCGGTACGCAACGCAGCGGTGCGATACGGAGCGGCGTACCCGCGGTAGACCTCACGCGTCAGTTGTGGCCGCGCCATGCGAAGGGCGCCATGCAAGAACATCGGGGTTGTCTTACACGTGGCTCGAAGCGTCGCTCGGGCGATCGAGATCAGCGGCGGCACCTTGACGGCAAGTGGGCGAGCGACGCCAGTGTTCATCAAGACAACCCCAGCAAGTTGGTCAAGATTTTGTTGCGCCCAACCCATTGAGATCGGGCCACCCCAGTCATGGGCAATCGTGATGACTGGACCCTCGATGTCGAGTGCTCGCGTTACCGCAGCCAGGTCTGAAATATGGTCGGCGAGGCGCCGGGGTCCACCAGTGCGTTCAGAGAATCCCATATTCAGCGCATCAACAGCGATCACCCGCCAGTCGGTCAGCGATTGAGCGAGCCCACGCCACATGTATGACCAATTAGGATTTCCGTGAATACAGAGCACGGTTCCGCGGGCGGACTCGCGGCCACTATCGAGTACGTGCCACGTGCGTTTTACGCCGTCGGCATCGATGGCAGATACCAGGTTTGACCATGCCGGGTCCAGACCGATTAGGTCGCGTGGCGGAAGTCGCGCCATTCTGCTTTTGGTGTTCATTCTTAACGGCATATAGTACCGGATAGCCCGTCGACCCTCCCGGGTCTCTACCTGGTCGTGTGAGTGAACCGTGGCAGCCCCGAGATCTCGTTTTTTTAATGTCGCCGTTTCTGGCTTGGCCCATGTCGATGCCGACGTCGAGGTTTCGTCGTCTGACCTTGAGAGCCAGATTACCGAGACAATGGAGCGACTGAGCATGCCGCCGGGCCTGCTTGAAGGCCTGACTGGCATCAAGAATCGCCGGTTTTGGTCTGAAGGAATGGCGCCAAGCGACGCCGCTGCGCTTGCCGCACAAAAGGTGCTGACGCAGACGCCAGTCGACCCGTCCAAGATTGGTGCACTGATTAATACATCGGTGAGCCGTGACTATCTCGAGCCGTCAACTGCAGCGATCGTGCAAGGCAAGATCGGCCTTGGACGCGATTGCATCAACTTCGATATTGGCAGCGCATGCCTGGGGTTCATGCAGGGGGCGGCGCTGGCTGCATCGATGATCGAGCGTGGTGAGATCGGGCATGCCCTGATCGTTGCGGGCGAAGACGGTCGTCCAATCGTCGAAAAAACCATCCGGAACTTGCAAGACACGACCACCGACGATCCTTCGTTTCGCGAGCAGTTCGCCTGTTTGACATTGGGATCGGCTGGTATTGCAATGGTGCTGTCACTCGCCGAACCCGATGACGGCCTGCCGCGTTTCATGGGTGGACTTAGCGTGTCGGCAACGCACCATCATGCGCTCAGTGTTGGTAACTACGACGGTGGTCGTACTGATTCGCAGGCCTTATTGATGGGGGGCCTTGAACTGGCCGAAGACGGATGGGCCGAAGCCGCGACAGCATTTGACTGGTCTATCCCTGACGTTCATACCTTTGCGATCCATCAGGTCAGCAAGGTTCACACCGACATGCTGGTCGATCTGCTTAAGTTCGATCCTGAACGCACACCGCGGATCTACCCCGAGTTCGGCAATACCGGACCGGCGTCAGTGCCGACTGTGCTGTCCAAAGAAGTCGACGCTGGCCGCGTCACGCACGGCGACCAGGTGCTGTTGGTCGGTATGGGAAGTGGCATCAACGCTGCCGCTTTCGAAATTCGCTGGTAGCTGGTTCGCCAAGACCGAAACCTGTTCCCTCTAACGCAGGTGGGTCAGAGTGCATAGCTGAGCGGCGCGGTCACGGGTGTGTATTCGCCTCCCGGAAATGACGAACACACGAGCTCGTCTGTTCCGGGTGATGCGGCTTCAACAAGCACGACAATAAGCAGGTTGGGTCATGGTCGGGTTCGCTCCTTAGCCTGCTTGCTGTTGTGTCCGCTCTAACTAAGACATGCACATTTCGATCTGACGGTGCCTTTGGGGGCGGCAGGTGTCAGTATCGACACGTACTTCGGAGGAACTTCATGACGATCACCATTACCAATGGTCCACTGTCGCCAACCCCGCCCGCCACGGTGAATTACACACTCGATGGGCCTAAGAACAAGATGCTGTTCTCACCGTTTCCTCGGCGCGTCCGAGCGGTCTTTGGCGGCGAGGTCGTACTTGATACCGACGATGGCATGCTGCTGCACGAAAGTGGGCTGCTACCAGCGCTGTACGTTCCTGTCGCCGATGTCCGGACCGATTTATTGACCAAGGCAGAGCACACGACGCATTGTCCTTATAAAGGCGATGCGTCCTACTGGACGATCACCGCAAACGGCGATACGTCACAGAATGCGGTCTGGGGATACGAAATACCCGTTGAGAGTGCAGCGTTCATCAAGGGTTTCATGGCGTTGTATTGGGAGCGGGTCGACCAGTGGCTCGACGAAGACGAAGAAGTCTTTGGTCATTTGCGTGATCCGTATCACCGCATCGATATTCGACCGACCAGCCGAGCCATCACCGCGTCGATTAACGGACGTGTTGTCGCTGAAACGACTGGCGCCTATGTGCTCTCTGAAACGGGACTTCCAAACCGTTACTACATCCCCGAGGCCGACGTTCGTGCAGAGCTCTTTACAACCTCGAATACCAGCACCCATTGCCCATATAAGGGTGATACCAACTATCGAAGCCTGGCCGATACCGAAGCAGGCGCTGATATTGCGTGGATCTACGCTGACCCGTTTGATGAGTCAGTGCGGATTGCTGGCTATTGGTCCTTTGATAGTGACCGCGTCACTATTGCTGGCTAGTTAGAACCGGCCACCACTCAGGCGCACCTGTGGGACTAGGCGCTTCATCAGTGGAGCGTATTCGCCGTTGTCGAGTGGGGTCATACGGACTGCTTCTCAGCCCTGGCCGCGTCGATGGGCCCACTACGTGTGCCTGCTGATGCAGCACCCAGGCTGCAGTGGCTACTAGCTAGTGCCCATCGGGAAGATGCCAGGCATGATCGAGAAACCGGGCAGGGCCTTGACCCGGTCGGTCCAGCGGCGCAGCGCGGGATAGTCCAGTCGTGAAACGCCACCCTCTTCGGACAACACAACGTCGGGGAAGATTGCAATATCGGCGATGGTTGGGTGGGAAGCCGAGCAGACCCAATTCAAACCTTCGCGCTCGCGGAACCAGAGGTGCTCGTCGAGCATCCGAAATAGTCGGTGTGCCCCGGCTCGGCATGCTTCGATGTCAAAGTCGTAGCTCAGGTTCACATAGAGGCGTGCGGCAGATGCTGTGTTCGTTGTGCCCTCGGCGAAGAGCAGCCATGATGCTGTCTCACCGAGCAGCGCTGGATCGCGGATGGGGTACCAGTGGCCGCTGGGATCGTACTTAGCGGCCAGGTAGACGAGGATCGCGTGGGCGTCCCACAGCACGTATCCGTCATCATTGATGACCGGGATATGGCCAAGTGGGTTGATCTTCTTGAACTCGTCGGTCTTGTGCTCGAGGCCGGGAAAAAAGTCGATAGGTACCGACTCGTAGGGCACATCGAGAAGGCTCATCATCAGGCGCTGCTTGTAGCAGTTCGCCGAGAGCTCATAGTCGTACAGCTTGATCATTTGTCGCTTCTGCTCCTAGATGTCGAGCACGAGGCGGTCGCCTGCAGCCCGTGACACACACGTCATGATCTGGTCGCCGGCGTCTCGCTCGCTCTGTTTCAGGTGAACGTCTTGATGATCGATCTTGCCTTCGATGACCGGCACTACGCATGTGCCACACGCTCCTTGTTCGCAGGACGACGGCATTGCGATGCCCGAGTCGCGAAGGATCTGGAGAATCGACTTGCCGGGCGGTACGTGCAGGTTGACGGCGGAGCGGGCGAGCGCAATCTCGAAGCTTGACGAGTTATCGATCTCGGTGGTGTTTTTGAAGTACTCGAAGTGCACAGCCTGGTCAGGCCAGCCGGCAGCAGTTGCAATCGTGCGGGCTGTTTCGAGCATTGGGCCCGGTCCGCAGATGTATACCTGGTTGGCGTGCCCGTAGCCGTCGAGCAGGCGTGCAAGTTCAGCGCCGGTCTCGTCGGGAGATAAGCCAACGTGGGTGGTCACCGCATCACCAAGCTCGGAGCGGATCTCTTCGAATGCAAGATGTTCATCGGCTTGTGCGAAGTAGTGCAATTCGAACGCCAGGCCCATGGGCTTGAGCGCTTGGGCCATCGCCAGCATGGGCGTCACGCCAATACCGCCGGCAACTAGCACTGTGCGAAGTGAATCGCGCCGGAGAGGGAAGTTGTTGCGAGGCTCCGAAATCGCGAGCACATCGCCCTCGCGCACCGTGTTGTGTAGACATTGTGAGCCACCAGTTGAGTCGGCTTCGAGCTTGACACCAATGCGATAACTTGATGTGTCGCCTGGGCCATTGGTGAGTGAGTACTGACGTACCAAACCGTTAGGTAGGTGCACATCGAGGTGAGCGCCCGGCTGAAAAGTAGGTAGCGGGTCGCCAACCGACACGAGTTCGAAGCCGACGATGTCTTGAGCTGTTATCCACTTGCGAGCGACCTGTACCCGCAACGGTGCTTGGCGATCGAGCATTGGCTCTGGCATGACCGAGAGTGCGAGCGACACCTGGTTGATCGTGGCCACCATCGGTTCTGGCGGTGGCAGTTGTGCCGCTGCGGTTTCGGCTGCGATCACTAGTTTGCCGAGTGCAGTTGCGTGATGGCGAAGCACCCCAAGCTGTTCGACTTGGGCGGGCACCTCGGTCAGCACGGCTCGAATGATCGAACGATCCGAGTCCACCGGTTGCACGAAGAACACTGCAGTACTTGATTCCGTAGTGTCCGTCTCGGTTGAGGTGAGGGCGGTTGAGGTGAGGGCTATGGCGTAGTCGTTGACCTCAGTCGCCGTCATTCGCGCAGTGTTGGCATCAAGCGATGCGACTGGTTGGAAGCGATGTTGGCGGAGCTGGTCGAGCACGACCTGAGAAGGAGCGTTCACGGGCAGGTTTCGCAGCGTGAATGGGGTGCCGTCGTCGAGCGCAGCCACGATGGGCGGTTTGCCGATTGGGTCTTCGCCTGACCACACCAGCCCGTATTTCTCGACGGCGGCAAACGTGCGATTACATATCGTACGAGCGGGAGCGTCGGCGGGGTGCGCAGGTATGTACGTACAGCCAGCCGATCGGTTCGAGTAACGCCAACCGTGATAGCGACACGTGAGTTCGGTGCCGTCGTTGGTGCCGATCGATAGTCGTACACCGCGATGTAGGCAGCGGTTTTCCCACACGTTGATGAACTCATCGTCGGCTCGCCAGATCGCGACTTCGCGACCAAGTAATTGGCCGTGGAAAATATGGCGGTGCGGCAGATCGAGCATGGTTGCCACCGGATGCCACAGTGTCGTTGGGTCGGTCAGTGTCGTTGGGTCGGTCAGTGTCGTTGGGTCGGTCAGTGTCGTTGGGTCGGTCATGAGGTCACGCTTGCCGAGGTTGGGCTCACTGGGATTACGCCGTAGGTGACACCAAGGTCCGACAGCCAACGCCGGTACGCGATGGCGACCTTGTCGGCTCGGATGGGCGTCTCTGCCCGCGAGTCCAGCGGTAACAGCTTGGGGTGCTGGTTCTCGAGGATTGGTTTGTCTTGGCCGAAAATTGTCTGCTGGAACTTGCGGATGGCCGCGTCGGTATTATCCGGGTCGAGCAGGGACAAGAACATGTGTGCCTCGATTCGGTCCTGCGCAGTTGGTCGACAGAACAGAGCGATTACGTCCATGCGGTCTTTGTCAAGTGGTGTGGTTTTGTACAAGATCACGCAGAACGGGTGGGGTACCCGGTAGAGGTAGTCGCTCATCTGCCCTTCGGTCGAGGTTGTCGCTGCACGAGGTTGATAGAAGACGCACTCGGTTGCCCACACGTCGTTGGTGTCGGGGTCGATGTGCACGTCGTACTCGACGACCTCGGTGTGCGGCTCGGCGCCCAGCACATCGGTATGCACAAAAGGGAAATGGCCCATGTCTAGGAAGTTCTCAACCGCCCGTGGAGCAGATACGTGCACACCAATGGTGCCTGCGTGCACATTGCGGCGATCAGGCTCGCTGAATTCAGGGATGGCGAAGAGTCTGTCGGGGGGCGAACCCAAACATGTCCACACGTACAAGTACTCGACGAGTATTGGCAGTGGCGTGGCGTCTGCATCAGCGGTTAGCCACACCACAGGATCGCCATTAGCATCAAGTCGATAGCTGAGTTGCTCACCCAGCAACACTGCGGTGTTCGGCTGGTCTGTGGTTATTTCATCAAGCGGTAGCAGCGGGTGCCACTGGTCAAGAATGACCGGATCTGTGCATGTAGTTGCAACGTTTGCCGTCAAAGGGGCCTCATCCCAGGTTGATGATTGGAAGCTATCGCCGGACCGCGAAAGTGTCAAAGTGGTTAACCCTTCAGTTAACCCTCTGGAAATATACAAACGGGATCAGTTAGCTGCCTACGGTCAAGGCTGCGAATTTTTCGGCGAGGTAGTCCATGGCTGCGATGGGTTCATAGCGTGCCGGGTTCTCGGTACTCACGCACGTCTCGAAGGGTTCGATAACGGCATCGGCGTCGGGTTCGTGGAAGAAAATCAGGCTGATTAATTCCTCGTTTGGCGCTCCGGCCATCGGCGGCAATACGCGGTGTTCATTTGAGCACCAGCGATCGTTGGTCCACTGACGTAACATGTCGCCGGTGTTGATGATGAGGCTCCCATCGACACAAGGTGCGTCGACCCAGTTCCCATCGTCGTTGAGCACTTGCAGACCGCCTACACCAGGTTGGCGATCAAGAATCGTGAGGGTCCCGAAGTCGGTATGTGGGCCAATCCGGTATTGACCTTCGGCTGGATCTTCTCGGGTGAACGGCCAGTACCAGTTCAGCGTTCCGGTCGCTGTGGTGTTGCGACAGTGGTCGAGCAGGTGGTCTTGCTCGAGGCCCAATGCGAGCGCAAACAGCTGGAGCAACTCATCAGCGAGTCGCAGAGCTTCACGCCAGAAGAGTTCTGCAGCCGGTTGCAGAGTCGACGGCGCAGAAGGCCACTGGTTCGGGGCGTACCACGTCGGGTGTTCGGCGCGCAGCGACTCATCGCGAACGTCGACCGTTCCATAGGCGAAGGTTTCCTTGAGGTCGGGCGGTGTGTCGACACCATAAGTAGCGGCGTTGGACTCTTTGCCTCCACCGATCCAACCTCGGTACGCATCATTGATCGGCGTCAACTTTGCCTTTTCGGCTTCGGGTTGATGGAAGAAGTCGGTGCAAGCAGCTCTTGCCTCAGCAAGCACTAGCGGGTCGATCCCATGGTTAACCACGACTAAGAAGCCGCATCGCTGCAGCTGGGCGTCTACCGTCGCCGCAAGTTCAGCGCGTGCCGAGTCGTCACCGTCGAACCAGGGTGCGAGATCGATGAGAGGAATGAAATTCTCGTCTGAACTGGTCATGGTTGCCTCTGATATCTATCGAGCTTCGCGGGAATAGGGTTGGGCCAACGCCGCTGGAGCGGCGAGCCGTCTGGCCCGGTTTGGACTCGCCGAGACGGCGATGACGACGAGATAGGCGGCGATGAAGGGCATCATCTTCAAGAAGTCAGATGGCACGTTGACTTGCGCCAACTGCAACGTGAAACCCAGTCCGTTCAATCCACCGAATGCAAGTGCCCCGATCAATGCCAGCCACGGTCGCCATCCGGCCAAGATCACGAGTGCGACAGCGATCCAACCAATGCCAGCCGTCAGCCCGTTCTGCCAGGTACCGACGATGGCTACGGTAAGATAGGCGCCGCCAGCACCCGCCCCGAACCCGCCGATTGCCGTGGCGATGTAGCGCATCTTTGTAACCGAGATGCCGGCAGCGTCGGCAGAAGCTGGATCTTCGCCAACGGCTCGTAACGCCAGACCGACTGCCGTGCGGTTCAGCACATAGGTGGCAGTGATCACGGCTATTACGCCGAGGTAGACGACCAGGTCATGGCCGAACAGGATTGGCCCGATGGCGGGAAGGTCACGTAAGGCACTCGGAAAGAGTGGTGTTACATCGACACCGTTACGGGCTGACAACAAGCTGGGTTCGCCACTGGTGCCGATAAAGGATGAGAACCCGGATCCAACGATTACAAGTGACAGCCCCGATACTGTCTGGTCGACGCGTAAGGTCACCGCGAGCACCGCATGAATGAGTGCGAGCGCAACACCGCCTAGCCCGCCAATGATGATGGCCACGATCAGGCTGCCTGTTGTGTTGCCGGCCCAGAAACCAATAACGGCACCCATGAGCATCATGCCTTCGATACCCAGATTCATGACCCCTGATCGATTCGTGATGATCTCGCCAAGCGCGGCGAACAAGATGGGCGTTGAGGCGACTATGGCACTCGCAATCGAGAGGATCACGACACTGTCGTTCATATTGCTGCCTTGATCTCCGAGGTCGGAGGCGACCCGGTTGCGCTCGTGTCTGGGTGGGCGAGGCTGACGGTATTGGTGACAAAGAACTCGCCTGCAGTCACGGTTAGGAAGATCAGGCCCTGAAGCAGGAAGACAACTTCGACGTCAATGCCGATCGATTGAAGCCGACTACCAGAGGTAGCGATCGCTGCCAAGAAGATGGAGACGGGAACGACGCCAAGTGGGTTGGACCGGGCGACTACCGCAACGATGATGCCGGTGAAACCAATATTGCTGGTTAAAGCGATTGGCTCGAGGCCCTTTGTCACGCCACTGACCTCGCTCACGCCGGCAATTGCTGCGAGCGCACCCGAGAGTGCAAGCACGGCCATGGTCTTGCGACGAACGCTCATGCCGGCATAACGCGCAGCACGGGGCGAGTCGCCAATAGTGCGGATCTGAAAGCCCCACGATGTCTTGCGCAACAGCCACCACAAAAAGATGGCGGCCACGATCGCGATGATGATCCCAATATGAAGACGCCCCGAGATACTTGGCATGATGGCGGATTCAGGCAGACGCTTTCCGCCCGGTACCGGACGCCGAGGATCTCGCCAGAAGCTGCGTGAACCAAAGATCAGCCAGTTCATCAGCGACAGCGCGATGAAGTTGAGCATCAAGGTGGTGATGATCTCGTCGGCGTTGAAGTACGCCTTGGGAATTGCAGCGAGTAGCGCCCAGCAGGCACCGGCCAATGCACCGACGATGAGCATGGCACTCAGCATGAGCGGTGTTGGTGTGCTGGCCGGTAACGCAAGTCCGACCCAGCTGGCGCCAATAGCTCCCAGGTAGAGCTGGCCTTCGCCACCGATGTTGTAGACCCGCATTTGAAACGCAACCGCAGCGGCAAGGCCGGTCAGAATCAGTGGCGTGGCAAGTGCCAGCGTGCGTGACTGTGCCTTCCAGCCGTTGAGGCTGGAGTCGAACATCGTGCGATACGCCTCGATCGGATCATTGCCGGCGAAGGCAAGAATTATCGCGCCCAGCAGTAACGCGAAAGCTAGCGCTCCCAGTGGCACGCCAAATCGCACTTCGGGTCCGGTGACGCCTCTGGGCATGACGCGCAGACGGTTTCTCATGAGCCCGCCCTCGTCGATGTTGCTGTCGGGGTGTCTGTGGAGGCGATCTCGGCCCCAGATCCAGTCATGAGCAAGCCGATCTCGTCGAGATCGAGTTCATCGCTGGCGAAGGATCCGACGATGCGGCCTTTGAACATCACCAGCACGACATCGGACACCTTGACGATCTCGTCGAGATCCTCGGAGAAGACCAAGACACCCCGTGTGGCCCGTTCGTTGATGATGTGTGACCGCACCGCTTCGGCGGCCGCCATATCCAGACCGCGAGTTGGGGCTGCGGCCAACAGCACCTGGTGGTCCTCATTGAGTTCGCGCGCAAGTATTGCTTTTTGCAGATTGCCGCCTGACATCAAGCTGACCCGCATACCGCTGCGGTTACCGCGAACGTCAAACTTTTCGACCAACTCGTTCATGGTCTTCTCGATCGCGCTATCGGACAACACTCCGCGGCGAGAGTGCGGGGAACGGTCATAGCTCTTGAGAACAATGTTGTGTTCGAGTGGAAGCCCAGGAGCGAGCCCAACGCCCAATCGATCCTCGGGCACATAGGCGAGTCCGGCTTGAGCGGTCTGCTTCGGCCCAGCCGAGGTGCAGTTGGTTCCTGCGATTTCGATGGTGCCGCTGACCGGGCTTCGGAGTCCAGCGATGACCTCTTGGAGTTCTCGCTGGCCATTGCCAGCAACCCCAGCGACCCCAACGATCTGACCGCGCCGCACCGTAAAGGTGGCGTCGTCGACCGCCAGGAGCCCATGGTCACCCTGCACGCTCACGCCCGACAGCGACAGCATCGGCTCGCCTACCTGTTGGGCCGCGTCATAGTTGGTTCTCTCGGCGGCGTTGCTATCGCCGAACATCATCCGAGCGACTTCGGCTGGGGTAGTACTGGCGGTCGTAACCGAGCCAGCGTTGACGCCTCGCCGCAGGACGGTAATGCGGTCGGTGTAGGCCATGGTCTCGGCCATCTTGTGTGAAACGAGTACGACCGAGTGTCCCTTGGCGACCATGGTGGAGATCGCTTCAAAGAGCCGGTCGGTTTCTTGCGCCGCCAATACCGCGGTGGGCTCGTCGAGGATAAGGATCCGGGCACCTCTGAAGAGTTGCTTCAGGATTTCGACCCGCTGTTGCTCACCGACTGAGAGTTGCCAGATCGATGCCGTTGGATCGACATGCAGCCCGAATTCTTCGGCGAGGTCGGCGACCATCGATTCGACTTGGCGCATGGATCTGGGTCGCTGCTTCTTGTGCATACCGAGCACGATATTTTGCGCCACCGTGAAGCTATCGACAAGACGAAAGTGTTGATAGACCATGCCAACGCCGTGTCTAGAGGCGTCCTGGGGTGAGCGAAATTGTACTGCTTCACCGTCGAGTGACACCGTGCCCGAATCAGGCCGATACAAACCCGACAGCACCGAACATAACGTCGACTTCCCGGCACCGTTTTCGCCAAGCAAGCCATGAATTTCGCCACCCCGAAGGTCGAAATCGACCGAGTCGATGGCGGGTACGCCATAGAACGACTTGGTCAGATTTCGAACCTTGAGGTGGGGTGCTTCACCAGCCATATCGCTCGATCACGTATAGCCGGCTCACGAGGCGGTCGCCAGCAGTCAACGCGAAATCACCCGGCTGGTATCTCGCCAACGATACCTTCTACCAACCACTGGCAGCAGGCACTGCGATCGCCGAACGCAATCGTCTCGCCCTCGGCGACGACGATGTTGCCCTGGTTGTCCTTGATGGGCCCAGCGAACATGTCGAAGGTACCGTCGAGGATTCCCGCGACGCGTTCGTCGATGAGATCGAGGGTTTCCTGGGTGACGTCGGGGCCGTAGGGCGCGAACTCGATCCAACCTTCTTTGAGACCACCATAAGACATGCCGGCCTCGAACTCGCCTGCCAGGATGGCGTCGATCTGTTCGATGTAGTAGGTGCTCCAGTCGAAGAGCAACGACGATGCCCACGCCTCGGGTTCGAAGTCGGACCAGTCGTTGGTGTAGCCAATGACGTAACCGTCGTTCTGTGCCATGACGGTGGCGTAAACCTGCGAGCCAACCTCGTGAGCAATCACATCGGCGCCGGCATTGGCCAAAGCTTCAGCGGCCTGCTGCTCGATTGCAGGATCGAACCAGGTGTTGAGGTAGACAGCCCGGACTTCGGCGTCGGGGTTCACTTCACGAACACCGAGCGTGAAGGCGTTCAACGCACGATTGACCTCTTCAAATGAGAATCCGACCGGGTAACCGATGATGTTCGATTTGGTGAGGCTGCCCGCCACAATCCCGTCCATGTAGCGACCGTCTTCGGAGGCTTGGGAGAAGTGCCCGACGTTGGGCTGGGGCTCGAAGCCGGACCAGGTCAAGAAGTAGACATCGGGATTTTCGGCGGCAACATCGATCATGTCGAACTGGTAGAAGGTGGTGCCGATCACCAGATTTGCGCCGGCGTCGACGGCGTCTTGGAAAGCGTTCGTTGCAGGCTGTCCTGGTTCAATCTCTTCAACAAAGCTGAAGTCGATACCGGGGAAATTGGCTTCTACCTTTCGACCACTGCGCAGGTGGGTCGTATTCCAACCACCATCTTCGGCTGACCCGTCAAGGATCATGACGACCTTGAAGTCGCTGTAATCGTCGGCTGCAGCTTGGTCTATCTCGGTCGAGGCCTCGGTGGTGGACGGGTCACTGCCGCCGCACGCTGCCGCGATCACACTCAAAGTTAGAAGGAGAGCTGTGAGCAGTCGAAAATGGGTACGCGGACTCTTTTGCATGAGTGGCATTATGGCTTCCAGCCTGTTTCGTTAGTATTTTATGAACAAAGTTCTCGGGTATCAACGAACCTTAACAGCCGTCACTTATCGATAATGAAAACGTTCGTTGAGTGACGAAGCACACTGCCGAATTTTCTCGTGGAGTCGACGCGTATCAAAGGTTGACCGCTGCAAGTAGGTAACTGGCCGCGTCGCGAAGAAGTCGGCATTTTCTCTTTTAGAGACAGCTGAGGACCTGTTTCATCTCTGCTGGTATGTCGAGTGTTCCCGACGGTGGGGCTTTAGATGGGGGCCTGACGAGGCCGCCCTGTCGGTCGAAGCGTTCATGGCTACGTGCCGGCGATTGTGGCGGGGTCTACTGACCCAGAATTAGTGCTGCGAGCCACAGCGATTCCTACGATCATGGCGCCCGCGGCGAAGAACAGGCCAGCGTTCGATGCGGTACGAAACGCAGAACGGCTTTCATCACTGGCGACCTGGCTGATGAGTCTCGACTGGCCTTCATCGAGTTGGCGCTCAAAGACGACATGCTGCAGCCCACCTAGCAGCCCCACGCCGAGTGAGGCCCCGAGCTCGATCGCCATGTCGTTCACGCTGGCAGCTACCCCTGCGAATGCAGGTTCGACGTCGCCCACAATCCGGTCAACCGATAGTGGGATGGCAAAACCATTGCCCATGCCCGCGATCAGCCCAGCGGCGATGAACAGCGGGCGGTTCCCTTGCGGGACGAGTGCCATACCCAAGTAACCAATGGCCATCAGTATGAGGCCGGCTGTAATCACATTCTCAAGACCAAAACGCTCGCGTAGTGGCACGCAGCTGTTGGCGGCAACGACCTCGATCATGCCGATAGGAACAAGTAAGAGCCCGGTGGCAAGCGCTGTTTCTTGCCAGCTGATTTGCAACAACAATGCCGCCACAAATAACACGCCATTGAATCCAATCGCAGCGATGACAAGTGTGCCCGCGCCCGCGATGCGGTCTCGATCGTCGAAGAGAGATAAAGGAAGCAGCGGGTCGGTCGTCCGGCCTTCGTGGACGAAGAACACTTTGATGGACACGACAGCGCCGATCAATGCAGCGATAGTTGTGGGCGCGAATGGTTCACTTGGCCCTTCGATGGCTACATAGACCAGGCAGCCGACCGCAGCGACCGACAGCACCGTGCCAACCAGATCGAAGTGGCCGGTTCGTTGACCAGGTAGTACCGGCACCCACAATCGAGCGCCGACTAGACCAAGTACCGCAAAGGCTGCGTTTAGCAGGAAGACAGCCTGCCAACCCGAGACGGCGAGCAACCATCCGCCGATGGCCGGACCAAAGGCACCACCAGCACCGGCTAGACCCGACCATGCCGCAATGGCGCGACCACGGTCATGATTGCTGAACACTTCGCTGATAGATGACAACGTTGCCGGCATCATGACAGCGGCACCCAAACCAGCCACCACGCGAGCCGCAATCATGACCTCGACCGAATCTGCTGTCGCTCCAAAGGCATTACCTGCGCCGAAAATGGCGAAGCCAACGAGGAGTGCAGTGCGACGCCCAATGCGATCGCCGAGTGCGCCACCGGCGAGCAAAAGCCCAGCGAACACGATGGCGTAGGAGTCAACGATCCATTGCAGGTCGCCAATCTCAGCGTCGAAGTCGCCCGCGATGTCCGGTAGAGCGACGTTCAGGGCGGTGAGCGCAACAACCAGCAGAAAGACGCCAAGGCACGAGACCGTCAGTGTGCGCCATCGGTCAGGGTGACCCTGGTCGGCTAGTGATTCACCAGACATGCTCATCTTGCGAGGTCGGGATTGCTGAATTCAGCGCGGAGCACCGCCTTGTCGCTGTCGTCTAGCCACGATGCGGTGATCGCTGCGTCGTTGATCGCGACCATGGTGTCGTGATCGAAGTCAAATGTCGCGGCAATGCGCTCGTACTCGTCGGCCAGGTCGAATTGGAAGAAGGTCGGGTCATCGCTGTTGAGTGTGATTAACGCGCCGGCTTCGCGTTGAGCAGCGAAGGGATGATCGGCGAGCGAGTCGACAATGCCCAGAGCTGCATTCGACGATGGGCAGCTCGTCAGCGGGATTTGCTCGTCGATAACCTGCCGGGCGAGCTCTGGGTCTTCGAGCAGGCGGGTGCCGTGGTCGATACGGTCAATACCGGCATCGACCATGTGCCGAATGTTCTCCGCGGGCCCGTCTTCACCCACGTGAAAGCAGGTCTTTAGCCCGATGTTGTGCGCCTCGGCCATCAGCGGAGCGAAGACTCGGTGGTCGATACCTCGTTCGGTCGAGTCGCCACCGATGCCGATCAGCAAGTCACGGTCGAGGCCGCGAGCAATTTCTAGCAGTGCCATTGCTGGTCCTAACAGCTTGGGCTTGTCTACATCGAGAATCAGGCGAGTACGGGTACCAAAGTCGGCTTCTCCTTCGGCAACTCCAGCCACTAAGCCTTGCCACATCACATCGAACGGAATGCCGCGTTCTAGATGGAACCCGGGCGAGAAGAACATCTCGCGATATTTGATGCCGGCGTACGCGCCATCTTCAGCGGCCTCGTATGCCAGTCGGTGGAAGTCCTGGGGCGTTTGTAACACTGAACAAACTGTGCCAAACGCAGCCAAAAACTCAGCGAGTGATTCGTAGTGGTAAAGATCTGCTGGGTCATCGACCCCAATTTCGATCTGATGGTGGGCGGCGAGCTCGGCAACGGTTTGGGCTCGGGCAGAACCCTCGACGTGACAATGAAGCTCGACCTTGGGCATCAGGCGCAGAGGTGAATCGGATGCAGCCGTAAGTGATGCGGAGTCCAAGGTCATGGAGTGAAGCTAGTTCTGGCGGTGAAGGGCCTTTGCATTTCCATGTTGCTGGTGGATGAATTGCCGATATGTGGATTGCCGATATGTGGATTGCGGAGAGGGCACCCGAACTGGCAGGGTCTTTACATGAGAGCTATTGATGAGATCTGCGTGGATCCTATAATCCTCAATCAGTGGCATCCGATCGTGGCGCTTAACGAGATCGTTGTGGGGGCTGTTGGTCAGACCATGCTGCTTGGACAACGACTGAGTTATCAGGGCAACGGCGAAGACCAGGCGACTGCTTGGGTGGCTGCTGATCCGTCTACAACGTCCATTCCGACACTGTTGAAATTTGGCTATCTCTGGGGGTGTCTTGGCGAGCCGCCAGCAACCCTTTTTGATATTGCCGAGTACGACGAACCAGACCGGCGCAACTTGAATTCGGCGTCGATCGGGGTGCATTGTTCGGCCCCGCGCGCTGTGGAAAACTTCTTGGACATGGGGCATTTTCCGTTTGTGCACACTGGTTATCTCGGCGAGGAACCACACTCTGAGGTACTTGAGTACCAGGTCAGCATCGACGCTGACACCGGCGATTTGTGGGCTACCGAGTGCATCTTTTGGCAGCCGATGGCCGCGGCCTCAGCGATTGGTGGGCAGATGGTCGACTACCTATACAGAGTGCCGCATCCGTATTGCACGCTTCTCTACAAGTCGTGCCCTGCCGATAAATCGCGGATGGACGTCGTCGCCCTGTTCAATCAGCCGTTGACGTCGACACAGATCCGTGGCCACATGCTGATGAGCTATCTTGACGAGGACAATGACCTGGTGGCCTTGCGCCATTTCGCACAGACGATTTTCGCGCAAGATAAGCCGATTCTTGAGAATCAGTATCCTAAGGAATTGCCGCTCGACCCGCGGGCCGAAACCCCAATTCGGGCTGACAAGATCGCTATTGCGTACCGCCGCTGGCTCAGCGAACTAGGTGTTACCTATGGTGTGATCCCCGTCTAGTTGGATCCGTGAACGAATCACAGCCTGCGGGGAGCGTTTTCAGCAGCCCATCGCTGCGACAATTCTGGTCAGACGCGCAATGGCCCCCAGCTCAAAGAGCTAGGGGCCGCTGCGAGGTCAGCGATACAGAGTTAAGCCCGCATGCCCTTTGCAATTGCTCCCACGACAGCATCTTTTACCGGGATCATGCCGACGATGACGACACCATCGACGACCCAGCCGATCCAGTCAGAGCGCATGTCGCCAGTGAACTGTGTAACAAGATGGATGTCGAGGAGCCATACCATCCCGATGGCAACAGCTACGTCAAGATGGCCCCCGATCAAAGGTAGCTTTCGCACTGCTTCGGAAGCACCAGCGAGATTGAGCACGGAGTCGAGAATGGTCGTTACGCCTCCAAGCGCAATGGCCATCACGATTAAAGCTGCGACGGTATACATAGTTTGGTTCCCCTTGGGCCCTTAGGTCCGGTCGATAGATCGGACATTTGCCCGACCTACTATTAAGTTTCCTCCTAGTTTTAACACAGAGTGTTAGAGCGTTGCTCGGATAGTTCTTTCATCCACAGGTCGCTGACGCCTCAAGCCATATTTTTGGCTCGTGTAGTTCAGAGCCCCAGAGAGCGGGTGTACCCAGCCGAAAGATGTGAATTGTGCCGGCGATAAACAACACTGGTGTTGCCGTGTTTGCTTTACCAGGACTACATCGGAAAGCTGAGACCGCAGTGCCAGCTCATTGGCCTCACTATGTGTGCATCGTAAATTGATCCCTGTTGCAACGGAACTAAGGTCGACTCGTATGACGATGATGACAACGATCGAGGTAGCCGAGACAACAGGGAAACCAATCCTTGAGTTTGGGCGTGGGTGGATGGTGGCGCCAACGACAGCTGTTCGAGCGGCACAGCTTGGTCTTGCTGATGCAGGCCGGTTTGGCTTCTGGGTCAATGGTCGGGCGGGTGTGCTCGGCGAGGTTGATAGCGCTGTGGCTGCTGCCGCTATTGGTTTCATGGCACCACAAGCCGTGCACGACTATTGGCGTGCTCGCCGCAGTTCGCTTTCGGCCTGGGATACAGCCCTGGCTTGGTTTGATTGCGCCGCCGCATGGGGTCGAGAGGCACTTGAGCCTATGGCGGACGACGACGTGCGTCGCCTGGCAGACTTGGCGCGCAAGGTCATCGACCAGGCTGACCTTTCGATTGGAACCTTGTTCGCTGGATCCGCACGCATCCCGACTCCTGGTGATGCAGCAGGCGATGCCGCTATCAATCTGAACGTGCTGCGCGAGTTTCGCGGCTGCGCTCACCTGGCTGCGTGTCATGCGGCTGGTCTTGGTCCACATGCGACAATTATGTCGACCGACGACCCGGTCCGAGGTGGTGCTTCATGGGCCGAAGGGTTTGGATGGACATCGCCTCACCCTCAACCAGATATCCAAGCTCGGGCCCGCGTCGAAGAACTGACAACCGCGGCCGCCGCCCGCTCCTTTGAGTCGCTAGAAAAGACTGAGCGCGCCGACTTTGTTCATTTGGTCACCGCAGCCAGGGCGTGCATTGACTGAGCATTGCCAGCGGCAAGGATTGAGATCTAGGTTGGGGTAGCGGTGCTGCACCCCGGCCAGGCTGGCGATGTCTTGTGCCAATAGGAGCGATGTCTGGTGATCCGCTCTATCTCCGTCCGATATACCCATTTGGTGACGTACCCTTTAGGCGTGGCTGAACGTGTTGGTGTACTGGTTCTGCCCGGCATGGGAGCATCGGACAGGTCGACTATTGCGATTCGGTTGACGTTGGCTTCGCAGGGCTGCCGGGTCCACCGATGGAAGCTTGGCCGCAACAGGCCAACCCCAGAGCTTCAAAGCGCGCTTCGATCCAGATTCTTTGACGTTGCTGAACGTTATGAATCGCCAATCGCCTTGGTCGGTTGGAGTCTTGGCGGCTTGTATGCACACCGGCTTACCGAGTTCGCTCCCAATTTGGTGCGCTCAGTGATCACGCTGGGCAGCCCGCTGAACGAGGGAACTCGACTGCCCTCGCTACCGGTACCGACTACCTCGATCTACTCTCGTAAAGATCGAGTTGTGTCCTGGTCCAAGTCTCTGGTGGACGACCGCATACCTCGACACGAGAACATCGAGGTCCGCAGCACTCATCTGACTTTAGGCATAGATCCAGCGGTGATGCTCGTGATCAGTGACCGACTGCGCACGGACCCCGATTGCTGGAAGCCATTTCAGGCGCCACCGCTGATGGGCCCTGTCTACCCGGGCCCCGGAACAAACAACGCAACGTAGGGTCGTGTCAGACGGGCTTTACGGCGTCGCCAGGTCAGCGCGTAACGAGAAGCTCAAGCGCTGGGCGGTGTCGCGAACCGAACTATCTAGGTCGTTCTCATAGGCGACGGAAACTATGCCGGCGACGGCTGCTGCAGCGGATCCTCCGCTTGATCCGCCGGGTGAGTATCGGTTGACCGGATTGTGGGTTGTGTCGCGAATAATTGGCTCGGCCGATGGACATGAGGCCCGCTTAGCTGCTGGTCAACTCGCTCGCTGCGGTCACTAGTGGTTCCTGTCTCGTCTTTTCTGTTTCTGTCGGTGCATTAGATCGGAGTTCACTTGTGACACCGAGCCTCGGCGTCACAAGTGCGCGAACATGTAGATGTGGAAGCTGACCTGCGATCGTTATATGACTCGGCGACCTATGCGCGAGGGGCGCCACATGAAGCAATTGATCGGCTACGGCGTGCGGGTCCGGTCGTGTGGGTCCCAGAGCCGGCTCTTCATGGTTGGCCAGCAGACGATGGGTACTGGGCTGTGCTGGGTCACGCTGAAACTAAACAGGTGCTTCGCGACGCCACGACGTTCTCGAGCAACCTCGGGGGCACCCAACTGCGCACGCCAGCAAGATCTGAAGATCTCGACTTCGTCCGTCAGATGATGTTGAATCAGGATCCGCCAGCGCACAACAGACTCCGGGGCTTGCTCTCCAAGGCGTTCATCCCCCGCGCTATTGCTGCTCTTGATGCTGAGATCACGACCAAGGCACACTCACTCGTGAGGGCGGTAGCCGATCGAGGCGAATGCGATCTTGTATCTGACATCGTTGGTGACCTGCCGGTTGCGGTGCTGGCATCGGTGCTTGGTCTGCCCGAACAAGATCGCGGGTTGCTTTACGACTGGTCCAATCGAGTCATTGGCTACCAGGACAGCGACTACGCCGCTTCGGCTTTGTTCGATCCTGCGACTGGTAGCGACATGGCCCGGGCCGCGTTGGCGCTTCGCCCTGAGCCAGATGAGCACGGCATTCTGCCAGACCCGCGGACACGTGCCGGGTTGGCTGACATGTACGCCTATGCCCATTTGCTTGCCGAGCATCGTCGCGAGCAACCTGGCGACGACATCGTGTCGCTGCTACTGGAGGCCGATTTCGAGGGCAGCACTCTGTCCAACGATGAGTTCGAGACGTTGTTCTTCCTGTTTGCCGTCGCCGGCAACGAGACACTCCGCAACGGAATCCCTGGCGCGGTGCTGACACTTCTCGAACACCCCGACCAATATGAACTGCTTCTCGACAATCATGACCTGTTGCCAGGAGCCGTGGAAGAGCTATTGCGCTTTTGGCCACCGGTCATTCACTTTCGACGCACCACAACCTGTGAGGTCAATCTTGGAGGTCAACACATTGACGCTGGACAAAAGGTCGCGGTGTATCACCTGGCCGCAAACCGAGACCCAGCCGTGTTCGACGACCCGCATCGGCTCGACCTGCGGCGTAACGACAACGACCACGTGTCGTTTGGTTTCGGGCCCCACTTCTGCCTAGGCGCTCACCTTGCACGACGACAGGTGCGGTCGATGCTTGAAGAATTGATGACCCAGCTGGGACGCCTCGAACTTGCTGGTCCACCGATCCGCCTGCAGTCAAACTTTCAGCAAGGCCTTAAATCGCTGCCCGTGAAGTGGAACACGAATCGCCTGTGATATGAGCTCCAGAGAGCAAAGTAGCGATCGGGGCCAGGCTGACCGGATCGGTTTAATGAACCCAGTCGTTCAACACCAGTCTGGGGTTATTCACCTGGTCGAACGTGTGGTGATCGAGGCGATGCGCCCGCCTTCGAGTGTGATCAGTTGATCGGCTTGATCAATTACAAACTGGCGATGCGAGACGGCAATCACGGTGCTGGTGCCTTCGTCTCTGAGCCGGGACCATAGGTCGCTTTCGGTGGCGACATCGAGTGCGCTTGACAGGTCGTCAACGATGAGCAGTTCGGGCTGGGTTAGCAGACTGCGGGCCGTGGCTACACGTTGGGCTTGACCGCCTGACAGGCGCAGACCGCGAGAACCAACGGTCGTTGCCGTGCCATCAGGCATCTCGGCTAGATCTTGTGTCAGCGTTGTCTGCTCGAGTACTGCTTCGAGGCGAGATTGGTCTCGGCCGAGTGCAATATTTTCGGCCAGCGTCTCGCTGAAAAGACGCGGGATTTGTGCTACATGTGCTGCGTTTGGGGGCACGAACCATGCGCCGGCATCTGACACCGTCTCACCGTTCCATTCGATCGATCCCGTACTGGGCTCAAGGCCGATTAGTGCTCGCAACAGCGTTGATTTCCCCGATCCGACCCCTCCGGTGACGACCGTGAAACTACCTGCCGGTACGTCGAAGTCGATGTCGTGAATGCCGGCTTCGGTCGATGGGTAGACCGCTGTCAAATTGCGCACCCGCAGGTGCTTAAGTGGAACTCTGTCAGGATCTGGCTCGCGCACCCGCATAAGATCGTTGGGTTCGATCGTTACGTCGCAGTCCGCGAACACATCTTCGATACGGCCATCGGCTACCAGTTCGCCCATGCGTCCGTACGACACGACAGCTTGTTCTCGTGCCGAGATAAGGCGCGCCATGAAGCGGGGAACGGTTCCCAGTTCAATCGCGTACGCGACGAACAAGGCCAGGTCACCGACCGTGAAATCACCGGACCTAACCGCTGGAACGAGGGCCAGCAGCGTGAGCCCGATGGTGACGTCAGTCGTGGAGGAGGAGATGCCGTCAATCGTTTGTTGAAGGACGGTGTCTCGAACAGCAGTGCGGCGTCGAATTTTCATGTGGCGGTCGAGGCGGGTCAGCGCAGCCTCTTCTCGTCCGGCTAGTCGAAATGCCAGCAGTCCCGCAAACGTCTCGCCCAGAAACGAGGTGACCACGCTGGTGGCTTTGCGGTCATCAGCGCGAGCTTCATAGAGCCGTGGTGTGAGGTACCGCGTCACGATGGTCACGAAGCCCACGGGCAGCAGCACGACAAGAGCAGCTGACTTGCTGATGGTGGACATGATGATTAGTGCGCCGGCGGCGTACGAGATGCTCGCCAATCCATCAAGCCAGCTGTCAGCCCATAGGACGCCATCGCGGGCGTCTTGATGAAAGCGAGAGATGGCTTCGCTAGGGCTGGATGGAAGCGTTGCCGCTCGAGGTCCGCCGCTGACGGTCTGGGCGAACAGCATGTTTGTTCGCATTAATGTCAGGCCGGCAACCCACCAACGCACGACAACCCAAATCGACACCGCAAAAACTGCCCAACGCACGACTTCGACCACGCCGATCGATACAAGCAGGCCGGTGACCGACTGGTCGGTGGCGAGTGCGTCGAAGGCCAACTTTAGGAACCAACCGCTTAATAAGGGCAGGAGGAAGTAGATCGTCCACCCGACCCAGGATGCAAGCCATAGGCCACGTCGGAACGTGCCGGTTTGCCACCCAAACTTGAAGGGGCGAATTGATGAGCGTTGCGGTGGCGGTGTTGGCGCCGCGCTCATGCTGGGTTCCCTGTAACCGGTACAGCAACATGGTCGAGCGGTACATCGGCGCCGACCGCAAGCATGTGGGAGTACTGACTGGTGGGGTCGTTGCGCAGGTCGGTAGTAGGGCCGCGCTCAGCGATTTTCCCAGCATCCAGAATCAGGATCTCGTCGAGGCGTTCGACGGTGGATAGGCGGTGAGCAATCACGAGTGAGGTGCGGCCTTGGAGCAGGCGATCGATCGCTCGGGTGACGCGCTGTTCTGTTAGTGGGTCGATGCGCGACGATGCTTCGTCGAGCAACACAAAATCAGGTGATCGTAAGAAGAGCCGTGTCAGCGCTATCAGCTGGCCTTCACCTGCCGACAGACCGTTACCAGCTGGACCGAGTTCAGTATCCAAGCCGTCGGACATGGCCTCGACCCAGCTGAGCAGGTCAAGTTCGGCCAGCGCATTGCGGACCCGCTCGTCGGTGATCGTTTCGTCGAACAAGGTCAGGTTGTCTCGGATAGTGGCGCCGAACAGGTGCACATCCTGTGAGACCACGCCGGTACGAGCGCGCAGGTCAGCCAATGGCACATCGCCGAGTGCCACGCCGCCCAAACGAACGGTCCCTTGGGTTGGTTCCACCAGTCGAAGCAACAGCCGGGCCATGGTGGTCTTGCCGCTGCCGGATCTGCCCAGGACGCCGATCGATGTACCGGCTTGCAACGTGAGGTCGAGATCGTCGATCACGGGAACTGGCGTGTCTTCGTCGCCGTAGGTGAAGCTGACCTGGTCGAACGTCAGGCTGAGTGGGCCGTCAGGTAAACGAGAGGTGCCAGTGTTCTTGATGAAGGATTCTTCGTTGAGCAGTTGCAGGGTTCGGGCCATACCCCCAGCTGCTCGTTGGACTCGTTCGGTCTCGTCAGACAGAGCACTCAGCGGTGCTCGCAGGATCTGGGTGTACTGAAAGATCAGATACGCAGTGCCCAGCGTGATTGAACCTCGACGGAGCAACGCAACGTCGACGGCCAAGGCGATCAAACCGCCGATCACAAATACGGCGTTGGAGATAACCCACAGGGTGACACCTTGTTTCTCTCGCCCGAGCGCTGAACGCAATACTGCGGCGCTGGCTTTCTGGAATGTGGCCACGGCGTGACTGCCGCCACCATTGCTTCGCAAATCGTCGGCGCCAGTTAGCCGTTCTTCGACTTCGCCCAGCATGCGGCCAGTCGCTGCTTGTTCAGTTGCGGCTTCGTCGACCGCCTTGTTTCGAAGCAAAAACATGGTCGAGATTGCCAATCCCAGGTATACGGCGAGACCTAGGCCGACCTGCCAGTCACGAACCAGCAGCACCACGACCAAGCCCATCAGGGTGACCGTCGCGGCTGCAGCCTTTACGGCGAAGCTGGCAATAAAGTCGCTCAGCGCTGTCACATCACCGTCGACCCGGCTTACGAGTTCGCCGGGACTGGTTGATCGGTGGAATGCAAGGTCCAGGTTAAGCACATGGCGAGTCAGCCGTGACCGCAGCTCATTGGTGACACGCCACGAAAGGTCGGTTGCGGTCCAGGCGACAGCAATCGACAGGATTTGGCGAGCGATTCCAACGCCTACATAGATGCCGGCGATCGTTATTAGCTCGCTACGAACGGCGCCGGCTTCGGCCTCGTCAATGAAGCTCGCTATCAGCAGAGGGCCCAGCAATGGGAGCGCGCCCGCTATAGCGAGCACGCCGATCATGACCGATAACCGCTTTCGATGTGGCGTAATAAGGCCAAGCAAGGCCCGCCAGTGAGACTGCCCACCCATACACGCGACGGTACAACGTTGCGGTCGAACTGAGCAGGGCGTCTTAAGCCAAAATTATGGCGACCAGTTCTTGTGTCGTTTTCGTTGCGTCGAGTTCAAGGTTGGCGACCGCAGCGAAGAACGGTGCACGGCGATGCGCTAGTGCGGTTAGTTCGTCCTTTTTCATGATCCTACGGTGCAGGCCTGTGGCCATGCGTCGCATGATCTCGTCCACAGGTGCTTGCAGCACGATGACGTGTGCCCGTCTCGCCAGAGCTTCACAACAGCGTGGATCTTCGACGATTGATGCCGCTGCCGAAATCACCGAGGGTGTTTCGCTCGCCAACCGGCCGAGCAGCACTGCTGACTCGACCCGGTGTAGCTCGTCGATGCTGTGATCGATGGCGAGCTGCCCTCCGGTAGCACCAAACAACGTTTCGATGTCGACATCGGAGTCGTGGGTCGCAACTCCACGGGCAATGGCGATGGCTTGAGCAGTGGTGGACTTGCCGACACCCATTAACCCAAGTACGACTACGTGCGGGCGGATCGCGGTGAACATCAGTTCCTCAGCCCTAGGAGCGTTGGGCTTGGATGGCTTCGATGATGCCGGGTGGCACGAAGTTGTTCTCATCGGTGTTGTCGGTCTCGACCAGCTCGACCATGCGGTCAACTACTTCGGCGGGGTCCATCTGATCGGTCTTAACCATGGTGCCGATGGCTTGGAACAGTTCGGTTGCAGGGGCATTCAACGAATTTTCGTCGAACCAGTCCCACATCGAGTCGGCCATACGGTCGTTGAAGCCGGTGTCGTACGGACCCGGATTCAACAGCGTGACGTCGATGCCCTGTGGGGCGAGTTCGGCGCGCATGGCTTTGCCCATGGCCTCGAGTGCGTGCTTGGACATGGAGTACGGACCGAATGAGGGGCCCGATATCACACCGGCGATCGACGACACGATGATGACGCGCCCTGAGCCCTGTTCGATCATCTTCGGGACGGCGGCCTGGGTGGCTGCCAGAGTGCCAAACACGTTCACTTCAAAGACATGGCGGACAATGTCGAGTGGCACGTCGACCATCGGGCCGGTCTTGCCAGCTCCGGCATTATTGATGAGTACATCAATAGGCCACTCGCCGATCTTGGCGATGTCTCGAGCGTTGGTGATGTCGACCTTTTCAACGCTCAGCTGGGGTGCTTCTCCACGCAATGCTGCGGCCTGTTCATCGGTCTCGGTGGTGGCGATCACAGTATGACCTCGCTTGGCCAACGCAAGCGCTGCGCCCTTGCCGAAGCCTGAACCCGCACCGGTGATAACTACTGTCTTTGCCATGTCATTCCCTCTGAGGTGTCTGCTCACACTAGTAGCGCGCAGCGGCCTAACGTCCGGGCCGTGACGTTGCGGCGCAATGGCCCTCGATTGCAGCGATTGCGTCTGCAGAAATCGGCGGACGCGTCCTTGCAATCGGGGGATAGAAATACACGATGGAAGCTCTGCCTAGTACCGACATGCCGGCGTGCCCGATCTGTACGATGACCGACCTGCTCGACGGTGGCGGCTACCACGAGTGTGCGACCTGTGGCCACGAGTGGGATAAGGCTCAGCCTGATGAGCTCACGGTTCTTGATGCGAACGGCAAGCAACTGAGCAATGGCGACAATGTCACCTTGGTCAAGGACCTGAAGATCAATGGCAAGTCTGGGCGACTTAAGGCGGGGACCAAGATCAAGAGCATCCGCCTGGTCGATGGCGACCACCCTATCGATGGCAAGGTTGACGGGCGTTCCATGCTGATCAAGGCTGAATTCGTTAAGTTCGCATAGTGACGGCCTTTGTGTCGGCTAATTTTTACCCGACGCAACGCCAGGGAGACACTATTCGGGTTGGGTTTATCGGGCTCGGCAACGTCGGGGCCACGTTGGCAGGCAACTTGCTTCGCAACGGGGCTGATCTGATCGTTCGCGGTCTGAACAAGTTCGCGGCGCAACGGTTGCTCGATCCCGGAGCGATCCGGGGCGAGTGATCAGCAGCGACGACCCAGCAAGTCGACCTGATGATCATGTGCCTTTCGAGCACCACAATGAGCGCAGCAGTTTTGGAAGGCGACGATGGCATCTTGAGCAGGCTCAAAACAAGCTAAACGTGGGCCGAGATGAGCATTACCGACGAGGCAGAAATTAGGCGACTGGGTGCCAAGGTCCTGGCAGTTGGGGGGTGAACCTATCGACTGCCCCGTTTCTAGTGGCTGTCATCGTGTCGATACAGGAAACGTCGCCCCGGCTAGTTGAGACCTTTAAGGATGGTGAAGAACGCTTTGGTGATCGCGAGTCGGCATCGAACATCATCGGTCGGATCGAAGATGCCCTTGGTGATGGGATCGTGGCGCCTGGGTTCCCCGCCAAAATAGCTCACGATGAACCCGAGGCGCCGGGGTATGGAGTGATCTTGTCATCGCGCTTATGAGCGGTTTGTTCGCAATCACGGTTTCGCTTCGTTCTGGCCACTAGTGCCGATCGCGAGCGGATTGCCTGTAGGTCGCTTTCAGCTGAGTTGGGGCACGATTTCGGCGGTGAAGAGTTCGTACGCGGCGAAGCGTTCCTCCTGTGTGGCACCCAGGGTGAAGTCGGGGATGATGATCTCGTCGAAACCAAGTTCGCCGAACTGGCCGATCTGATCAATGATGTGGGCCGTTGAGCCAGCGATTGAACGTTCGCCTGTGTCACCAGCCTTGATCTTGGCAATCTTTTCTTCGTCTTCGGTTAGAAAGAACATGGCCTGCACCGATGTGTTCAGCGATGCCGGATCAACACCCACCGCTTCACACGCAGTGGTGTAGGTCTTACGTGCTTTAGCTGCCATCTCGGGAGCACCCCACGTGTTCCATTCCTGGGCGTGTCGAGCAGTGATGCGGCACATGCGCGGGCCGCCGGTGCCGACGAGTAATGGCAGCTTGGCCTGGATTGGCTTCGGGTCACAGGGCGCATTGGTGAAGGTGTAGAAGTCGCCGTCGAAGTCGGTGTGCTCGTTATCGAGCAGTGAGCGGATGATCTGGATGGATTCTTCGAACCGGTTGACCCGTGCGCCGGGTGCTTCGAGTTCGATGCCATAAGCGTGATGTTCGTTGATCTGCCAGCCCGCGCCCAGGCCCAACACCATGCGCCCACCCGAAAGGTGGTCGATTGTGGCGGCACGATTTGCGAGAAGGGCAGGGTGGTGGATCGACGTTGGTGCTACGAGCGGCCCAAGCCGGATCTTGGAGGTCACCGCCGCCACGGCGGGCAGGATCGACCAGGCTTCGTGGGTATCGCCTTCGACGAGTTCGGTAGTGCCGGTGTTCCCCATGTAGTGGTCAGCGAACCAGAAGCTAAACCAGCCGAGTTTGTCGGCCAGGCGGGCCAGATCGAGGATTTCGTCGACAGAGCGTCCGGGGGCAGGCCATACAGAGAAGCGCATGCGTTGACCGTAGTTGGTCGTCGCCGTTATGTTGGAACGAGCCAGAAAAGACCGACCAGGGTGAACGTGAGCCCGGCACCAATTGCAAGGCTAGGAAGCAGTTTTTGAAGGTATGTCCAGGAGCGGGTTTGTGGTCCCCACTGGAAATTGGTGGCTGGTGCATCAAGAAAATCGGTCATAACGAGACGGTACAAAGACATGGTCTCACGCTGACCCCACATGGCATGGGAAGCGTGTTCTCACTACGTATCTCTGTGGTTTCTCATAGGTATCTGTGGTTTCTCATAGGGAACTTTCCATGGGAAGAGGATGGGGAAACGGTGGGAATCAACCTGCGACGATGCTCGATATCACTACTGCTTCACAGGAGGCGCCGCCATGACTCAGAACATCCAACAGGAAAATTTAGGGGCGTGCTCGATCGACATGGTCACCCCTGAGCAGGCCGGTTCCGTCTTGGGTGTGAGTGATGATGTCCTGTTGCAGCTAATCAATGCTGGGCGGCTTGTCGCCTACAACCTGGGCGGCAACATCAGGGTCAAGGCTGCTGATGTGCACGCTGCCGCTGCGCAATTCACTGCCGCATAGGCGCCCTAGGAGTAAGCCGGCCCTCTCCCTCCGGGGGGCCGGCTTCTTGGTATTGCCCCAGCACAACGTTGCAGAATCCACCGTGCGAGACTGATGGCATGACTGCGACCGACACCACAACGATGAGCACGGCTCAGATCGATGCCGAACGGCTGCGACGCAAGCGCGAGGTCGCGCTGGGGTATCGCATTTTTGCCAGCCTACGGTGGGGCGATCTTGGCGACGGGCACATCACCGCTCGCGATCCAGAACATACCGACTGCATGTGGCTACTGAAGTATCCGGTCGGGTTCGAACGGGCGACGATCGACGACCTTGTCCTGGTGCGCGCCGATGGCACGACGCTTGACGGGCGACCGATTAACCAGACCGCCCATCACATCCACCATCCGATTCACGCGGCGAACAATGACGTGATCGGTGTTGCCCATACCCACACACCCTGGGGAACACCCTTCTGCGCGAGTGGAAGGGGCCTCGAGCCGATTACTCAGGAGGCCTGCCAGTTCTATGGCCGGTGGGCATTCTTCGATGACGAAGAAGTTCAGGTGCTTGGAGTCGAAGGCGGTAGGCGCATCGCCCAGGCCATGGGCACGAACCAGGCCATGCTGCTCCGTAGCCACGGCTTGTTGACCACCGGCACATCGGTCGCTGAAACCATCGCTGCCTTCGTCACGCTCGAGCGCGTTGCCGAAGCCCACATGAAGGTCCCGAACGCTGAACCAATTTCGGAAGTGTCGGCCCGGATCGCTCGCGACGATCTACTCGGAAAACACTCACAAGAGCTGGCCTTCCAGTTTCTGGTGCAACGCCATGTGGGCGACCCTAGCGTGGTTGGGTAGTCCGGCTTTCGTCTCGTCCCTCGTCGAAACCCTGTGTGAGCTGAGGATTCTGTGGTACCGGGGATTTGAAGGTGGTTGGGTACTGCCAGTTAGATGTCCATGCCTTTGGCGACGACAGGCTCGAGCCTATGGACTTCGGGGGCCCCAGACATGAATGCGCCGATGGCGCGCATGGCGATTTTCATACCATCTCCCTTGCCGTGGATGTCGACGGCAGCCTGGTCGGTATAGAGCTCAAAGAACCAGTAGTTGTTATCGGCGCCCTTGTGAGCCGAGTAGATCTCGAGCCCGGCTTCTTCATTGCTGGCGATAATCAGGTCAGCCAGTGCGGCCTCGAATTCTTCGTTCTGGCCTTCGGCACAGGGGAGCTTTGCGATGAGTGAAAGTTTTGACATCTCTTTAACGTAGTCGTGGGGCCGCCGATAGAAGAAGGCGGATGGGGCAGCCTCACGGACTGTTGTTTTGAGCGATCGAATTGCAACTGATTTGAGCGATCGAATTGCAACTGAACTGTGCGCCTGTGACAACAGGTACAGAGGTCTCCACTTAGTTTGCTCGTAGGCTCCCGCGCTTCGCGCCGCTACAGCAGCGCACCCCCACTTTCGAAGGCTTTCATGTCCTCAACCACCGTTGCGCGGGTCGCTCGCCCAGGTGAGCTTGGCCGCTCCCACTGGTTTTCGGACCCCAAAGTCAACCTGATGTCAGGGCTCGTTGTAGCCCTCGCACTGATTCCCGAAGCCATTTCGTTTTCCATCATCGCCGGTGTCGACCCCAAGGTCGGGCTTTATGCATCGTTCTCGATCGCCATCATCATCTCTATTGCAGGTGGGCGCCCTGGCATGATCTCGGCAGCGACGGGAGCCATGGCGCTGGTGGTTGTCTCGCTCGTTGCCGACTATGGCCTTGGCTACCTGTTCGCCGCAACCATTCTGGCTGGCATTATCCAAATGTTGTTCGGTGCCTTGCGCGTCGGGTCGCTGATGCGTTTCGTGCCTCGCACAGTCATGCTCGGATTCGTCAATGCGTTAGCGATTCTGATCTTCCTCGCACAGGTTCCACACATCTTGCTGAACGAGAATGGCAACAGCGACCAGCGTTTGATGAACATGGTCTTCATCGCTGCAGGTCTTGGCGTCATCTATCTATTGCCGCGGCTGACCAAGGTGGTGCCTTCGCCGCTTGTTGCAATCGCCGGACTAACAATCATCGCCGTCACCATGGATCTCGAAATTCCGACGGTTGGCGATATGGGCGAGCTACCTAGCGCGCTGCCATGGGTGGCACTGCCCGATGTGCCGTTCAACTTCGAGACGCTGAAGATCGTCTTCCCGTATGCACTCACGCTTGCCTTGGTCGGGCTGCTCGAGTCGCTGCTCACAGCACAGATGCTCGACGATATGACCGACACCGATTCAGACAAGAACATGGAAGCGCGAGGCCAAGGTATCGCCAACGTTGCTACAGGTTTCCTTGGTGGGATGGCCGGTTGCGCCATGATCGGCCAGTCCATGATCAACCATTCGACTGGCGGACGTACCCGATTGTCGACACTTGCCTCGGGCGTCTTCCTCCTGATCCTGATCCTGGTGCTCGGCGATGTTGTTGCCGTCATCCCTATGGCCGCACTCGTTGCCGTCATGATCATGGTCTCGGTCGGAACATTCAACTGGCGCAGCGTTGGACCCGACGCACTGAGGTCCATCCCTCGCACCGAGACCGCCGTCATGTTTGCCACCGTGGCGGTCGTTGTGGTCACGCATAACCTCGCCTGGGGTGTGGGCGCCGGCACCTTGCTGTCGGCAGTCTTCTTCGTGCGCCATGTATCGCATGTTGTTCGGGTTACTAGCGTCGTGGACCCTGATAATCACGAACGCCTGTACGACGTCCGTGGCGAACTGTTCTTTGCTTCAACCAACGACCTGGTTCATTCCTTCGACTACGACGCGGTGAAGATGGAACGGGTTGAGGTAGATCTCACCAATGCTCGTATCTGGGACACCAGCGCAGTGGCGGCTCTCGACGCTGTTGTTGCCAAGTTTGCCGAACGCGGCATTGAATGTGAACTCATCGGGTTGAACCGCCACGCAGAACGGCTGCACTCGAACGTCACTGGCAAGGTTTCCACTCATTGATTCTCCGCTTGGTTTCGGCTTGCGGGTGCTGTTCGTGCTTGTTCGCAGCAGGCGGGTCTGACCAGAGTTTTGGAGAAACGTCGAGGTCCGCTTTAGCCGTAGCCTGAGGATGTGACTGAAGCCGTTGAGATTGGTGCAGTAACTGCGAGTACAGCCCGAGCGCTGCTTCGACTTCGCGGCGACACCGCTAGCCGAGCACTTGCCGAATTGCTGGTCCGGCGTTATGGATCGTTGACAGAGGATCAGAAGATCGAGTTCTTTCGCGTGCTGCTCGACGAGTTCGGCGCTGATCGAGCAGCGGTCGATGCTGCGATTGGGAACTATCAAGCCGATCCGACCGAGCAGACTCTCGTGACGCTCGCAGAGGCGGCTGACTCTCGGCGTTTGGAACTATTCCGTGCCATTAATACAGCGCCGGGCGGTATTGCTGTCCTGCTTGATATGCGCACCGTCTTGCTCGCTCAGGGGAGCGACGTTCCTGAGCTTGAGCCGGTCGAGAAAGACCTGAAGCACTTGCTCGGTTCCTGGTTCAACCGCGGTTTTCTTCGCCTTGAGCAACTCACATGGGAAACCTCAGCGCACATCCTTGAGAGCCTGATCAAGTACGAAGCCGTCCATGAGATTCGTGGATGGACTGATCTGCGTCGCCGACTGGCGCCTGATCGTCGTTCGTTTGGCTTCTTCCACCCGGCGCTGCCTGACGAGCCGATTATCTTTGTTGAGGTTGCGCTCACCGCGGGACTGGCAACGTCTATTCAAGATGTGATCGATGCACCAACGCTGGCGCTTGAAGCAGAACCGGCTAACGATGCCGACACGGCCATCTTCTACTCAATAACAAACTGCCAAACCGGCCTACGAGGCATCTCGTTTGGCAGTTTTTTGATCAAACAGGTCACGGAACGACTGGCTGTCGAACAGCCCACACTCACTACGTTTTCCACTCTGTCGCCCATCCCAGGGTTTGCCGCATGGCTTGTGGAAAATCGTCCAAGCATCGACACGACAGACGATGTTCAGATGGTGCAATCGTGCGCCACGTATCTGCTGACTGTGCGCCGCCGTGGCCTGCCTCAAGACCCGGTTGCTCGGTTCCATCTTCGCAACGGCGCCAGTGTCGAACAGATCAATTGGCGGGGCGATACGTCGGCGAAGGGAATGGCCGAGTCACACGGGTTGCTCGTGAATTATCTGTACTCGGGCCAGGATATTGCGGCCAACAACGAAGCACTGACACTCGACGGGGTAGTGACGGCGTCGAAGCAGGTGGCCGGTCTTATAGACCCAGCCGATGAGTCGCTGGTGCGAGTTCCAGCAAACTGACCACTCAACGCACCTGACAGAGTGGAGTCATGAGAGCTGCAATTCTTCGTGCTGGACAGATGGTAGTTGAGGATCTAGATGACCTCACCCCGGGGGCCGGTCAGGTTCTGGTTGAACCGATCGCTTGTGGCATATGCGGATCGGACCTGCACACCGTTGATCATGCTCATGATCTGGTTGCGGCCGCCGAAGCTGCCGGCGTCGTAACGTTTACCCGGGGTTTTGACCCAGACCAAGACCTGGTGATGGGCCACGAGTTGTCTTGTCGCGTGATCGGGCTAGGGGCTGGGGTTACAGGTATTGCCGAGGGCGACGAGTTCGCAGCCATGCCGCTCCTGGAAACACCGGACGGCCGGGTCGTGCCCGGCTACAACAATCGTTTTCCTGGCGGCTACAGCTCACAAATGTTGCTGAGTCCTGCGGCTTTGCTTCCCATCCCCAACGGACTCGATCCCGAGCTTGCAGCATTAACCGAGCCGATGGCGGTTGGCCTTCACGCAGTAAACGAGTCCTCGATCACACCCGACCGCGTGGCGCTTGTTGTTGGAACAGGGCCCGTTGGCCTGGCGATCATCGCTGCGTTAGCTGCCGCAGGTATCGAAGCCATTATCGCCGCAGACTTCTCGCCGACTCGGCGAGGTGTTGCCACCCAGATGGGGGCACACCAGGTCGTTGACCCCGCGACCGATTCGATCATCGATGCCTGGCGGGCCGCCAGCGATGGCATCACACCACCGGTGTTGTATGACGCTGTGGGTGTGCCTGGCATGATCGATCAGCTCATGGTGCAGGCGCCTCCACGTAGCGAGATTTTGGTGGCTGGCGTGTGCATCCCGCCCGACAACTTTCGCCCATCAATTGGCATCTATAAACAGCTGTCGTTGCGCTTCGTGCTGGGTTGGTCGGCCGAAGAATTCGGTCAGTCGCTTCACAACTTGGCTGACGGTCACATCGATGGTTCCAAGCTGGTGACTGGCCATGTCAGCATTGATGGTGTGCCGCAAGCGTTCCGAGACCTCGGTGACCCCGAACAACATGTAAAAATTCTGGTCCGCCCTGACCTTTAGCCCTCGTTAGGTCAGCGCGAGCATGTCGCTCGGTAACGCGCGTCTGATGGCCCGAAGCGCTGCGGTTCTGCTTGAGAGAGGTTGTGCACCAGGCCTGAGAAGCACTATCGAGTCAGGCCGGTAATGCGCCGGGGTGAGCCGCTTCGATGGCGTGCAAGGCTGCCAAGCCAATACGGACATGGGCCAGCAAATGACTTACTAGGCCTTCGACTGTTTCGGTTTTTCCCACGCCAGTTTGTTTTAGACGGCCGCGGACTCGTCGCAGCGAAGTATCTCGGCTCCACGGGAACGGGGAGCGATCCCTAACGAGGTGGCAGCGCCGACGGTATAAAATAGTTACATGAATATGCCTCGGCGTCTACTTCTCGGTCTTGTTGTTGGTCTCGCTGCGTGGGTGAACGCCGGATGTAGCAATGACGACTTCATCGTGGCGGACCTGGTACCGGCCGCGATCGAGGACACAGCTGCCCCTGCAGCCACGGTCACGGTCTCTAAAGGCGGCGTCACGGCAGACGATGTTGCTGTGGGTGACGAAGTCACGGCAGACGATGTTGCTGTGGGTGACGAAGTCACGGCAGACGATGTTGCTGTGGGTGACGAAGTCAAGTTTTTGCCCGGTACGAACTCGACGATGGTGGTCATCGACGGCTTCGAGACCAACGAGGTGTTTACGTTTAGGGCTTCGCAAAACCAGCGGCTGACGTTTGCCCTGGTCAATGGGCCAGCTCCGGCTGATATCTCGGTGACATTGGTAACGACTGGTCAGGTCACGTCGGGCGTTGCCGAAATGGTGTTGCCGGCTGATGGTGTCTACGAGGTTGTTGTCTCGTTCGATCAAGAACGAGGCGAAAAAACAACACTCGACATGGTGATCGACGATGGCGATGCAGAGACTCTCGCCAGTTGGACCGAAGCTACCGAGCAGGTCCTTGTGACCGAAGAGCCCTACGTAGCTAGTTCGCTGATGTGGCCGGTGTTTGCATCAGATCAGCCAGGTACAGGCGCGGCGAACGACGCTCTGGCACGTTTCGTGACTGATCTCGACGACGACTGGATCAGTGACGTCAGCGAATACGCTGAGGGCCGCGGCAGCTACGAAGTGAGCTATGAGGTCACGCTGGTTACTGCAGACCTGGCCTCGGTACGTTTCGACTTCTACGACTATGTGTGTTGTCGTCCCTACCCGAACTATGGGTCCGTGTCTGCAGTGCTCGACCTGACGGCCGGACGGCTGATCCCAATTGGCGAGATCCTGGACATGGACCAGATTGGCGAGATCAGCCGCTTATGGATCACCGAGCTTGACAACCAAGGCCTGATTCCGGACATTGTCGATCTGTTGTCGGGTCAGACGCCTCGTTTTGATTCGCTGACCTTGCGGCCCGAAGGTGTGGAGTTTGGCACCGACCGAAACAGTCTTGGTGGTGGCTTACCCGGCACCTCCACCATCGTAAGTTACGCGCAGCTTGGTGATCTGGTGAACCCGGCGCTTGCCGCCCGTGTTCCAACCAGCTAATCCGCAATCATCGAAACCAACCTTGTTGGGCTTGGCGCCGGGAATTTCGAAGCTACTCGCAACGTCACATGGTCGTCACTTGGCACTCTGGGTCGCAGGACAAAGGGTCTTCTTTGAACGGGTTTGGTGCAACCGGCCTGCGCTGGGGCTGGCTGCTACATATGAAATCGAAGCGGTCCTAACACCCGTGAAGAAGTTTCTGGTCACCTAACAGTTTGATGCTTCAAGCCAGGTCGTGTACCAGGCATTTCGTTCCGAAGAGACCTGGAAGCCGTTTGCAGGGGCTTCCTTTTGTCGATGACCCGGTGTTGTAGTCGTTTGCCACAGGTCAATCAATGTCCGCTGCTACGGCCTACCGAGCGTCAATCGACTTGCCGCTGTGAATGCTTGATTCAGGGTCCGGCCGATCTGAGCTTGGGCCGGTCCAAAAACTCTTCGAAGGGCCCGTCGAAGACGCCATCGTGACGGCGCTGAGGCAAGCGCTTGTCGCCCAAGCCACCCAGATTGTGTCGCCCGGTGCCTGACCTACGGGTGCCAGAAGCCCCGATGAACGGTGCCTGCGGCGAGTGGCGCAACTTGTGTTGGCAGCGGCGGATGGGAGCACTTGGATCACCATGGGAAGTGGCTGTGCAGTCGCATCATTGACGGGGTATTCCTAGGTCCTGAAGCTGATGATGAGTCATCACCTGAGTTGCATCACAAACTCTGGGTCGAGTTCAGCTGCCGGGTTTGATGAGGACGATGGTGGCTTCGTTACCGATCAACTGGAAGTAGATCTCAATGCTGTTGCCGTCAAGGAAGGTTTCTTGGCTAGTGATGAACGCGCCGGTTTGGCGTTCGATGAAACCCTCGGCCTCGAGCGTGGCCAGGTATTGCTCCGAGGCAGCGAATGGGTCTGGCTCATTGGCAAGACACATGACGACGGAGAAAAATACGCCTCCTTGGATGACCGTGCCATTGTCGCAGTCGTTCACATTGCCTGGTGGAACAGCGACGGGCCAATCAATTGGAAAGCCAGCGGCGTCAACCGGGGCCGAAGAGGGCTCGGGGTCGTCGCTACATGCCGAGGCTACAAGCGCTAGCAACAGCAGTGCAGCGATGAGACGGGCGAGACGAATGATCAAAGGGTGACCTTAGATTGGGCGGAAGGTGCCTTGCTGCGCAGTGGTCGCGACATGGGTTCCGTCGTGATGGTGAATCGTGCCGTGGTTTAGTCCGCGGCCGTTCGCGATCGTAGGGCTGTGCATATCGTAGCTGTGCCAGTCGTCGAACTTCAGTGGTCGGTGGAACCAGATCGAGTGATCAAGCGTTGCGCCCTTGAAACTGCCATGTCCTCCGTGGGGACGCCATGCGACGCTCATGAGACCTCGATCGCTCACGAACCCCAGCACGGCCTTGTGCATGATGGGGTCATCTGGCATCGGGCCAGCGGGCCGGATCCATCCGGACAGATCCGGGGCGCCGTCGCCCTCGCTTGCTGGGTCGATGAGCATCTCAACCGGTTGATCGTCCCAGTTGGCACGCTTGCGTAGTTCGTCGCGGTTCACCGTTGTCTCGAGTCCCACCATGGTGGGCGGACTGTCTTGGCGGTCAGGTCCCTCTATTCCAGCGGTGACGCCGACCTGGGCATGGCTGATGATGTGGTCGCCCTGGTGCACCTCGACGCGGACTAAAGCGTACGTCCGCCCCGTGAACAGCCGCTCGACGCGATAATGAAGTGGGTCAGAGGCATTGCCGCCCCGCAGGAAGACCTGCTGAACTGAATGTAGGTCGCGATCGGCATGGGTGCGCCCAGCGGCAACGATCGTCTGCGCTACCACGATCCCTCCGAACAGCCGATTGCTCAAGTTGAGAGCGTTCTCGCCGGCCTCGCCGTGCCAGGTGGTGCTGGCTTCATCAGTCGCGCCTTGCTCAAGGTCGAGTCGGTAGAGGAGGCGCTCAACGGGGGTAGTCACGGTCGGCAGGGTAGCGATGAACCGGACCCCCTCCATAGCTCCCTTGACGACTGGCCTTACCTTTTGGGAGTCTTCACAAATAGGTATTTGTCTATGAGGAGCATTCGTAACGACGGAGAGCAACCATGGGAATTGAGCGTTCACGCCACGCGAGGTGGCCAGGCTCGACGAACGTATCGACATGACTATTCGAGACCTGATCAGCGAACTCGACCCGACGTGATCTGAGGTGGCTCTGGCTGTGATGTGACGTCACCTGCCGTTTTTGTAGGCGGCAATTGATGGCTGGTTACGTGGGTAACGTTTCCAGAAGATAAGGAACTCGAGTAAGTAGAAGCCAGCGCACACCAACCAGAGACGGCGAATAGAGGTGAGCATCTCGAGGCTGCCTTCAGCGCTGACCGTCATAGCGAAGCCAAGTGCGACGCCAAGTGCGATTGCGAGTTGGAAGATCGTGCTTCGTCCAGCGCCTGCCATACCGAATTGGCTGGGCGGGACGTCACGCATTGCTGCGCCGACGAGCATGGCGAAACTGCAGCCAGCAGCGACACCAACAAATGCGCCGGGAAGCAGGATCATGAGCAGGTAGTTCGGCTCAAGTGTGGTCACGATGCGCTGCAGGATCAGTCCTATTACGCCAAAAATGCCGCCAAGCATCAGGACCGGGGCCGGCCCGACGCGGTCAGCCAGTCTACCTAGCAACGGTGACGTAATCATGGCGATCAGTGGCCCGGGTGCAATGGCGAAACCAGTCTGTAGTACCGACCATCCCCACTCGTCCTGAATGAACGTTGGCAGGGTGACGAGCCAACTGAAGAACGCCATAGTGAACGCGATCATCCCGATATTTGCATCGCTGAATGACCGAAGTTTGAGCAGATTCAAGTCGAAGAGGGGGGCAGGATGGCTGCGTGACCGGACCACAAAGCCGATGACCAGTAAGACGCCGACGAGCATCGTGATGATCTGAGCTGGGGACCCGGGACCCCATTCGCCTGCTTGCACAATACCGAGAATGATGGCGCCAACGCCGAACGAGGCTAGTGGTACGCCGACGACGTCGATCCGACCTTCGGGGACTTCACCCTTGCTCTCGTCGAGCCAGATGCGGCCCGCTATAAGCGCAATGATTGCTACCGGCACATTGATACCGAATATAGAGCGCCATCCCAGGGCGTTGACCAGCACTGCGCCTAAAGATGGGCCAACCGATGCGGCGAGTGCTCCCATGGCTCCCCAGATACCAATGGCCATCTGACGCCGTTCAACGGGAAAGGCCGGCAACAATAGAGCGAGACCCGCTGGGTACTGGATAGCTCCGCCAATGGACTGGATGGCACGGGCTGCGATGAGCAGTTCGACCGTGGGCGCCATCGCAGCGATGACCGAGCCAATGGCGAAGAACGACAGCCCGATAAGGAAGACCTTCTTACGGCCTGACTTGTCGGCCCACCACCCCGACAGCAGTAATAGCGAGGCCACGCCGATGTTGTAGACGGTCAGGATCCACGAGAGGGTCGAGTCCGAGGCTTCGGGGAACGCTTCGCGAATCTGGGGTAGCGCTAACGCGATGATCGTGATTTCGAGGCTGACCATGAACACAACTGCAGATGTGATGGCCAGCGTTCGCCATGCGCTTCGCGGGATTGCATTGACGACGCCGGTGGGAGAATTCGACATATCGCCGAGGACGTTAACCGCAATGCTGACTGGTTGTGGGAAACATGCTTGGCGTGTGTTCTGTCTGACTATTTATAGTGCCGCTTCAACGGCGGTTTGGGCCCCGCTGTTTTCTGGTGTGTTGATCGGCAGTTCCGGTAAGTCTGCGCTAGGAGCTCGAGGCACAGACCGCTCACTGAATTAGTGATTGGAACAACCGGCCAGGACACTAGGTTGGAAACATGTTCGAGAACCTTCGCAGCACGATGAAGTTTCGTTCGCTCAACCTCGACAGCGTCGAGCGCAAGCTTGAACGAGCGGCGAACATCGACGACCTGCGCCGTATGGCAAAGCGCAACCTTCCTGGAGGGGTGTTCGACTACATCGATGGCGCCGCCGAGGATGAGGTAGCGCTGGCCCGCAGCATCCGAGTATTCGATGATGTCTTGTTTCGACCACGTGTGCTTCGCGACATGAGCCATGTCGATCTGTCAACCACCTTGCTCGGGAAGACGATCCCCATGCCGCTGGCGCTGTCGCCGACTGGCTTTGGCCGCATCTCTAACTCGCAGGGTGAACTAGCGGTTGCCCGCGCTGCAGCGCGAATGGGTTTGCCCTACACCCTGTCGACGCTGGGTACCCGTTCCATCGAAGAGGTCGCCGAAGTCAGTGATGGGCCCAAATGGTTCCAGGTCTATGTATGGAAAGACCGGGGCCTCGTGAAAGAGATGATCAACCGGGCCGACGCTGCCGGGTACGAAGCCATCGTGATCACCGTCGACTTCGCCACGCTTGGTCGCCGCGAGCGCGATATTCGCCGCGGTTTTACGCTGCCCCCCAAGCTGGGTCTTGACACGATTTTCGACGGCATCCGCCACCCGCGATGGACCCTGGATTTTGCGACATCGGAACCGATTCGGTTTGCGAACGTGACCGGCACTGGCGACGGTCGAGATGGCACTGATGCAGTGGCGCTCGGTCCCTATGTGGCTGAGCAGCTCGATCCATCACTCTCCTGGGCAGACATCGAACTCTTTCGCGATATTTGGCCAGGGCCAATCATGCTGAAGGGAATACAAGATGTTGATGATGCTCGGAAGGCCGCCGACATGGGTATCGAGGCGGTAGCGCTATCGAACCATGGCGGGCGCCAGCTCGATTCCTCGCCAGCTCCGTTCGAGCTTCTGCCGGCAACCGTCGATGCCGTTGGTGATCGTGTCGAAGTCTTAGTCGACGGCGGCATTCGCCGAGGCGCAGATATTGCAAAGGCGGTTGCCATGGGCGCGACTGCCTGCATGGTCGGTCGTGCCTATCTTTACGGCCTCGGCGCAGGTGGCGAACGAGGAGTAGACAAGGCACTCGGGTTCCTGCATGACGAGTTTGAGAGGACCATGAAACTCATCGGCGCTGCGAACGTCGGTGAACTTGGCCCCGACTACATCCAACACGCCTAACCAGCTGACCATCTGTGTCAGACACGAAGGGTGTAACCATCTGTGTCAGACACGAAGGGTGAGGCACGAAGGGTGTGAAGCTCATTGGCGCTGCGAACGTCGGTGAACTTGGCCCCGACTAGATCCAACCCGCCTGTTAGCGGCGTTTCCGAAGCAGCCCGACATTGGATCGGAACCAGCTCGTTTTCTTAGGCGCGAATGCTGCACTGTCGTCCATGTCCAGTCGTATCACGGGTGGTTTGCCTTCGATTGGGCTTGGCACGCGCTGTACCAAGATGTGTTCCTCGGGCGTGCGGCCAACGATGTCGCCGGTAAGGAGAACCTTGTTTTGATCAGTGATCATCAACTTGGCCAATGCCATTACATAATCCAGCGCGCCATTGCTATTGACCAAAGAGGTGACATAGAACTCTTCGCGCCCATAGCGCCCGAGGCCGTGGGTTAAGAACGACATACGATCCTCGCTTTCCCGAGCAGCTGTGATGTCGACCGTGATCTCCGTTGCAATGTCGGTGCCAGCTGCTTCGACAAAGGCGGCGAACATATCGGAGCGGTGAAAGATGGCGCCGTGCCCGAGCATGGCAGCGATGGCTGGACTTGAATGAATCAGTGCCGTTGTCACGATGCCCATTACGACGTCATGGGACATCGGCTCTTCGGGCAAGTTGAGCGCCGTGGCCACGATGTGGCCGACGTGGTCGGCAATAATCGACGGTTCGGGTGATGCGGGCCCAACGGGCATTGTGGCTGCATCAGGATGAGGCGTATCGACAGGCATAACAATTAGATCACCGCCACCTTCGATACGAAAATTGAGCACATTCGGCTCGCCCATTTCGTGGGCCAGCCCCAGGCCCAGGCGACCAGCCTCGGCAATCACCCTGGCTGGGTCGGGGTAAATGTTCTGTGAGATCAGAACGAAAGAGAGCGGCACGGAGGAAGTCACGCTCTTGACCCTAGGACTTGTTTTCTTCGTGAGAAGACCACTGACCACACGGGCTAGTGGTCTGCGCATAACCTCAGCTCGTGAACTTCGCTATTAGCCCGATCGACGTACGCGATGCGGCACAGCGGCTCGACGGGATCGTGCATCGCACACCGCTGCTTGAGTCCCGCCGTCTAAATTCCCAGCTAGGCGGCCGAGTACTGCTGAAGGCTGAGAATTTCCAGCGCACAGGCTCGTTCAAATTCCGGGGCGGTTACAACGCTGTGGCGACTTTGACCGACGCTCAACAACGGGCGGGCATCGTTGCCTTCTCGTCAGGTAATCATGCCCAAGGCGTGGCGTTGGGGGCACAGTTGTTGGGAGTGTCCGCCATAATCGTGATGCCAACCGACGCGCCGCCGAACAAGCTGGCCGCGACCCGTGGCTATGGCGCTCAGGTAGTCACGTATGACCGGTACACCCAGAGTCGCGAGGAGATCGGTGCCGATCTCAGTGAGCGCGAAGGCCGAACGTTGATCAAGCCATACGACAATCCCTCCGTCATGGCTGGGCAGGGCACTGCGATGTATGAGGCACTTACCGATGTTCCCGAGATCGACACCATTGTTGTCTGTCTGGGTGGTGGTGGTCTGTTATCGGGGTCGGCAACGATAGCGAAGGACATGAACCCTGGGATCGAGATCTTTGGCGTAGAACCTGACTCGGGTGATGATCACAAGCTGTCGCGCATAGCTGGTGACCGGGTGATTATTGATGTTCCCGTCACGATTGCCGATGGCCAGCAGACGACGTCGCCTGGAGAGCTGACCTGGCCGATCAACAACACCTATGTGACCGACTTTCTTGGCGTGACTGACGCCGAAATTGTCGCCACCATGCGCCTGTTATTCGAGCAGTTCAAGATCGTTGCTGAGCCAAGCGGAGCGTCCGCACTTGCCGCTGTCATCCACGGCCATGTTCCCGTCGAGGGTCGTACCGTTGCTGTCACTATCAGCGGTGGCAACACCACGTCCGCCCGTTTCGCTGAACTCGTGACCGAATAACGGACTCGGGCCCGAGCGACCTGGGCGGCGAGGCCGGCACAGAGCGACATGGCACGCACCACCAGTGCCGGGTGCGGAGTACGACAACCGAGTAGAACTGGTTTTTCTTGTCGAATGAGTGCTACACGGACCGCAAGAGGGTTGGATCTTGGGCTTTACTCACAGTCGGGAGACGATGTCCTCGACCACTTTTGATGGTGGACGTTCGTCGGTCGATACGGCTTCGAACTGGGCGTAACCATCGGCGCGTTCGAGCAGCAACTCTTTGACGCGGGCCTGTGGATCATCGCCAGCAAGCATGGGGCGACTGGAACGTCGACGCATAACCCGTTCCATGACGACCTCGAGTCCAGCGACCAGACAGAAGATGCGGTTGGCGTCGCGCAAGACCGCCACGTTTTCTGGATCTAACATGAAGCGACCCCCCGTCGAGATGACGTAGCCCTTGTCGGTCGAGATCTCTTTCGCGATTACACGCTCGATTTCTCGAAAACCGTCTTCACCCTGCTCTTTGAATATGCGAGGTATAGGTCCGTGGCGGCGCTCGATCATTTTGTCGGTATCGATATGGTCCATGCCCAAGCGGTGCGCGAGGATGCGGCCAACGGTTGATTTTCCGGTGCCCATAAAGCCCGTCAGGATGATGTTTCGGTAGGCAGTTACTGGGCGAGGTTCGGTATGTTTGGGGGACCCGGACGCTGATTTGGCTGATCCATCGGGAGCGTCTGGCATAAGAAGAGTTTAGGAACTGGGGTTCCTGAATGCGGCAAATGCGCATATTCTGATTTTGTTCGGGAACAACTTCTTCACGACCATGGGTTTGGACATCATGAGCACGACTGAATCGCACGCAAAAAATCGCGGCACCAAGATGAATGCGACCGATAAGAAGGGAGCGAAGAGGACGGCTAATCGCCGGGCCCAGCTGCAGTGGTATGCGCTGGGCGCATTCCTCGTCATCGCTGTCGCCGTTGTCATCGTGCTGCTCACGGTTTACACCGACGGCGGAATTGGTGGAGGCTGATAGGGCTAGACCGAATTTGCGGCTTCGCTCCATATCTTGTCTGACCGCTACTCGTCGACGGCACATCTGAGCGCTGGCTTTGGCGGTCGGGGCTTTGCTCACGAAACGAGTTATTCGCCTGTGCTTGCAGCCCGCTCCACGAGTGGGTTTGCAGGCCGGCGTTTATTTTTGGTGGAACGCAAGTGTTCGGTAGTCCCAGAAAGTTATGTTGTGATCGTTTTTGGGCGTCCCAGTGGAATGGGTCGTGGCGAGTAACCTTTGATCATGCGCAAGATTGGTCTCCTGAACGGGCCGAACCTCAACATGCTTGGCACTCGTGAACCCGAGGTCTATGGCACCCGGTCGCTTGACGACATCGTCGCTGATCTCCGCACTTACGCCGGCGAACGTGGCGCAGCATTGCGTGATCATCAGTCCAATGTTGAAGGTCACCTGGTCGACGCCATCCAAGAAGCCATGACCTGGGCCGACGGCATCGTGTTCAACCCCGGTGGCTACACCCATACCAGTGTGGCACTCCGCGACGCGATTGCCGGATGCGGTATTCCGGTGGTCGAAACCCACATGAGCAATGTGCATGCACGTGAAGAATTTCGGTCGCGCTCCCTGCTGAGCGGTGTGTGTGTAGGCGTAATCTGTGGGTTTGGCGTGACCAGTTACAAGCTGGCCATCGATGCAGTCATTTCACACCTCGACGGGTAGCAGCTTCTGGAAGAATTTCAGTGTGGCCTAGTGGGGCCATGTCGCTCCGCTCCTATGGCAGCAGGGGCTTTCGCTCGGTAGTTCCAATGGCGGTTTCTAGGACGACGCGAGCGGTGGTCAATAATCGTTGAGACGTGCGGTATGTGTTTTTGCACCCTCCTAGCGATCTGCTGTTGTTATACTGACGGCCAACCTAACAACGGGGAGCTCGGGGAAACACCGGGCTGAGAGGACGATCACTCGTCGACCCGCACACCTGATCTGGGTAATGCCAGCGGAGGAACATTGTGAATAATTCTTTGACCAGACTAACGGCGCCCATCCGATCAGTAATCGTGCTGTTGCTAGTAAGTCTGATTGCTGTCTCGTGTGGTGGCAGCGACGGAACCGAAGTATCGACGGGAACCGAAACGTCTGTTGCATCACCAGCAGGTGTTCCCGAGCCCGATTCCAGCACGACCGAAGCCACTGGTGAAGAGCCAGAGGCTCCTGCGGTCGGCATCGCCGATGAAGAGTGCCAATCCACCACCTCAATCACGCTGGCCACCCATGACTCGTTCGTGGTCTCCGACGGTGTGTTCGAGTCGTTCACCGCGACGACCTGCATTGAAGTCGAACAGGTCGCTGTAGGCGACGCCGGCCAGCTGGTCAGCAGCGCAATTCTGACCAAGGACAACCCAACCGCCGACGTTATGTTCGGCATCGACAACACGTTTCTGCAGCGGGGTCTCGATGCCGAGCTTTTTGTCCCTTACGAATCGCCGCTGCTCGCCACGGTTGATGCGGCACTGCAGCTCGATCCCGAGAAGCGGGTCACGCCAATTGATTACAGCGACGTCTGTGTTAACTATTGGATCGATCGATTGCCAGGCGATGCGCCAGAAGTCCTTGACGACCTCATCGGCCCTACGAATGCAGATCAGTTCGTCACGATGAACCCTGAGACCTCATCACCGGGTTTTGCGTTCTTGCTCGCCACGATCGCTCGTTACGGCGATGGCTGGGAGGGCTACTGGCAGTCGCTCGTGGACAATGGCGTTTCGATTACTGCTGGGTGGAGCGATGCCTATTATGGCGAGTACATCGCTGGGGGTGGTGCCCGCTCCATCGTGACCAGTTATGCATCGAGCCCGCCAGCTGAAGTCATCTTTTCTGACCCACCAGTCGATACGGCTCCAAGTGCAGTGCTCTATGACAGCTGCTTTCGCCAGGTTGAGTTCGCTGGCATCCTCGCGGGGACCGAGCATGTCGATGAAGCACAACAACTGATCGACTTCATGCTCAGCACGATGTTCCAAGAGGACATCCCTCTGAATATGTTTGTTTACCCGGCAAACAGCGAAGCTGCGCTGCCCGACGCTTTTGTTGAGTTCGGTCAGTTGGCCGACAACCCTGCAACGCTCACCCCAAAAGAGATCGAAGCCAACCGCGAGGCATGGACTGAGCGGTGGGTCGAGATTGTTCTGGGTTAGCGAGCCTCTGGGGCCACGGAAAGCCCGTAGTAGTGAACTGCAGTTGTACTTGGTGCACGTGCGGTCGGTTACCGCTCTGCTAGCAAGAACAGTATGAGAACTTCGCGCAGCATGGCGCTGGCCGCTGTGCCGGCAGCGTTTGTTGCGGTGTTCTTTGCCTATCCCGTTGCCACGTTGTTGGTCCGCGGGATTGGGCTCGACCCTGGTCGATTGCTCGACGTCATCACCGGCTCGCGATTTCTCAAGGTCATATGGTTCACCACCTGGCAAGCAGGGTTATCCACCCTGCTTGCTGGCACGTTGGCCGTGCCGCTGACATGGGCGATAGCGAATCGACAGTTCACCGGGCGGCGGCTTGCGCGTGTGCTGGTGACGGTGCCGTTCGTTTTACCAACCGTTGTTGTAGCTGGCTCGTTCATAGGATTGATGGATCGTTTTGGGTTGGACCAGGGGACGATTCGTCTTCGTCACACGGTGTGGGCGGTCCTGCTCGCCCATGCCTTCTTCAATATTGCGGTTTTCGTGCGCAGCGTTGGCGGCTTCTGGACCCAGATCGACCGGCGGCCTGAGGACGCAGCGCGTACGCTCGGCGCATCACCATGGCTCGCATTTCGAGAAGTTACTTTGCCACGGTTACGGCCATCGATTGTCGCCGCGACCTCGGTGGTCTTCCTGTTTAGCTTCACCTCGTTCGCCGTGATTTTGCTACTAGGTGGGCCGCGGCGTTCCAGCATTGAAACGGAGATCTACCGCTATGCCGTGACCCGCTCCGACATTTCAACTGCTGCTGCGTTGTCGATCGTGCAGATGGTGGCTGTGGTTTCGTTAGTTGTAGCCAATGGATGGCTGCAACGCCGCGTCGCTGGACGTCAAGGGCTGGTGGCCGATCGCGCGGTGCCTGCCCAAACGCGCCGGCAACGAACCCGTCTTGTGACCATGCTGGCTGGCACTGCGCTGCTACTTGGTCTGCCATTGGCTGTTTTGGTCGAGCGTTCTCTTGCCAGTGGTGGTGGTTATTCGTTTGCGAACTATCAGGCATTAGGTGAGCGGGTCAGGCTGCTACCGATCAGTGCCGCCGATGCGCTCGTGAACTCGCTCGCCTTCGCTGTTGTAGCCGCAGGCATTGCTTTGGTGATTGGCGGCATGGCATCACTTGCCATCGTGCACGGCACTCGATCGGTCAGCCGTGTACTAGATCTGGGCATGTTGCTGCCGCTTGGGACCTCGGCGGTAACTCTGGGCTTTGGTGTCCTGATCTCGTTGGATCGTGGGGTTTTGGACCTTCGCGGCTCCTGGTGGATCGTCCCGATTACCCAGTCGCTAATTGCGATTCCGTTTGTGGTGCGCGGCGTTGTGCCAGTACTGCGAGCTATCGATCCGGCGCTGCGCGAAGTGGCCGCAACGCTTGGGGCGGCGCCGGCCCGCGTGCGACGCGAGATCGACCTTCGGATTGGTGCGCGTGCGTTGGCTACAGGAGTGGGCTTTGCGTTCGCGATCAGTTTGGGCGAGTTCGGTGCGACTTCGTTCGTTGGCCGTCGGTCGGACCTGTTGACGGTTCCGCTCGCGATCCAGCGACTACTCAGTACGCCGGGTGATCTGTTACGGGGCCAAGCGATGGCATTGTCCGTGATCCTGATGCTTGTTACAGCGGTCGTGGTCTTCGTTGGTGATCGCCTGCATCCGAAGGCAGGTGGAATGCTATGACGCTGTCTATCGAGTCGCTCACGGTGCTATACGGCGACAAGGTAGCGGTTGACAATGTCAGCTTGGACATCGCAGTCGGCGACGTGCTGGCGCTGGTTGGCCCTAGTGGTTGTGGCAAATCAACGTTGCTTCGAGCGATCGCTGGACTAGTTGAGCCTGCTGAAGGTCGGGTTGAATGGCAAGGTCGAGATATCACCCACGTCCCGACGCATCAGCGGGGAGTCGGTCTGATGTTTCAGGACCATGCACTGTTTACGCACCGTGATGTTGCCGACAATATTGGCTTTGGTCTGAAGATGGCCGGTGTCGGCGCCGGCGCACGAGCTGTTCGAACCGAAGAGTTGTTGGTGCTGGTTGGCCTCGAAGGTTTTGGGCCACGCAGTGTGGAGGGATTGTCGGGCGGCGAGGCTCAACGGGTGGCGTTGGCCCGCGCTTTGGCTCCTGAACCGGCACTTCTATTGCTAGACGAACCCCTTGCATCGCTTGACCGAGCCCGCCGAATCGAGCTGAATATTGAACTTGCTCGCCTGTTGAGGGAGCTGGAGCAGACGGCGGTCTACGTCACCCATGACCAGGACGAAGCCTTCTCACTTGCTGACGATGTCGGGGTTATGCATCAAGGTCAGGTATTGCGTGTTGGCTCGCCGGGGGACGTGTGGCGTGACCCTCAGTTCGAGATTGTCGCCCGGTTCGTTGGGCACGAGGCGATGATCGAGCGCGATGGTCAGCGGTTCGCGGTGCGCCCTGATGCGGTTTCGATAGCAACGTCAGGTGAGTTGGTCGGGCGAGTAAAGACATGCGCATTTCAGGGTGATCGGTACGCACTTACTATCGATGTAGATGGAGGGCCATGGCGTCTATTCCACTCGGTGGCTGTGGAACCGGGCTCCATGGTGCGTCTTTCGCTTGATCCCACCAGGCTCGCCCGGATCACTGATATCTGAGCGAGAAAGCGAACTGGTGAGTCTCAGGAGCAGCCGAATGTGAGAAAGGGATCTTCAATGGTGTCGATGAACTGGCGGTAGCCGTAGCCGGTGCAGGGGTTGGCGACCAGACGTGATTCTTCGGGCGGCTCGATGAACTCGGATACGGCATCTTCGGCTGCTAGTGAGAACAAGCCTTCGACATCGCCACCGCAGGGTGCAGTAAGCATGGAGAGCGCTAGGGAAGTTGTGAATAGACGACGGAGTGAGCCTGCCGAGGTGATGATGGAACCGGCTGGCTGCTTCATCTTGGTTACGACGAGGCCCGGCCTCAATCTGGATCGCAACGATCAAAGAAATGTTTTGCCGACCTTTGTTGGCCCTATGTCAAGCGGGTTATTAACTCTTGGCTATGTTCCGGCGGGCTCCTGCGGCGAGCAGTCGCTGATAGAGCCCAGCGGGTAGGCGCGAGACAAGATCAAACACGACAGCGTCGGGCCCAATGAGTGCCCGGCGCCGGTTGCGTGACACGGCGCGCAGGATCTGGTGTGCTGCTTTCTCTGGCGTGGTGCGAGCCATCTTGTCGAACTGAGTGCCGAAGTTTGCTGGGTCATCACCAAAAGCGCTTGCGCTCTTATCGATGCGGGCGTTATGGGCAATGTTCGTCTTGATCCCGCCAGGGTGAATCGTTGTGGCCGAAACCCCACATCGTTCAATGTCGAGTTCGATTCGCAACGCGTCAGTGAAGCCGCGTACACCGAACTTGGCAGCGTTGTAGACCGACTGCGTCGGGATGCTGACCAGCCCGAAGACGCTGGAAATATTGACGACATGACCCTCGCCAGCAGCGCGGAGATGGGGCAGGAAGGCCTTGGTCCCGTGGACGACGCCCCAGAAGTTGATGTTCATCAGCCATTCGAAGTCGTCGTAGCTAGCGCCTTCGAACGTGGCGCTTAAGTTGACGCCGGCGTTGTTGATAATCAGGTTGATCTTGCCGTGGTCATGGGCGGTCTTGTCGGCCCAGAAGAACACGGCGTCTTTGTCGCCAACGTCGAGTACATCTGATGTCACCTTGATGCCGGCGCCCTTGCATAGATCGACGGTTTCGGCCAACCCAAATTCGTCGATATCGCTGAGCGCTAGATGCGCACCTTGGCGAGCAAGCTCTTCTGCCAGTGCTCGACCAATTCCTGATCCAGCACCGGTGATGGCAGCGACTCGCCCGGTGAACGTCTTCATACCAAGTAGTTTGCCAGCTGACGGCGGTAGCCCCAGCAGGAGATTGAGCTGGGTCGTAATCTTTTAGGCGATGGCGTTGATGACGGTGTTCTGAGTACTTCGATTGGCGTGACAACCGCCGCAGGAACAGTGCGGGGTATGTCTCGTCGGGTGAGGGGCACCTTGGTATTGGTTGTAGTGCAATGCTGCGACGGTGAATCACTTCATGTAACGGCCAGGCTCGCGGCGGGCGGTTCAGCCGCGTATCAAAGGCTGCTTTACTTGCTCGACGAATCGGCTTATGTGGTCGGTGGTCAGCGGATTGCCGAAGTCCATGACGAAATAGGTAATACCCAGAGAGGCCTTGTGCGCGAGCCGTTCGAGTAGCTCCTGTGACTGAGCGTCGGTTTCCGGGAGGGCATGCTCGATTGTCTGACTGATTTCGATCTGTGCTGGGTCGCGGCCGGCGTCGCTGGCGGCGTTGTGCAGGATGTCGAGCTTGCGTCGCCAGTCTTCGTCGCTGGCGCGGCCGGACCCGTTCCAGATGTCGGCATGCCGGCCAGCCAACGGGAGGCCAACCTTTTCGCCGGAAGCACCGATACAAATTGGTGGAATTACATCAGGTAGCGGTGGTGCCGATGCTCCCTCGATCGAGAAGTGAGTACCCGTAAATGATGGTTCGTCCTCGGTCCACATGAGCTTACAGATCTGCAACATTTCATCGAGTTGGGCGAAGCGAACTGATGGTTTTGGGAAGTCGTAGCCATAAGCGGCGTACTCGTCTTCGCGCCACCCTGCGCCTATGCCCAGAATGAAACGGTTGCCCGACAGGACTTGCAGCGTCGAGGCCATCTTCGCCGTGAGGGCTGGAGGGCGGTATCCGTGGCCAAGTACGTGATGACACAACATGACGTCGGGGAACTTGGCCGCGAGCCACGTCAGGGTGGTCCAGGCTTCCATGAACGGATCGGTCTTTGCGTCGAAGCCGTAGAAGTGATCCGCGATCCACAACGAATCGAAGTGTTCCAGCGCAGTCGGCAGGATGTTTCGCTCTTGGAACATCACGATGGGTTTATGGTCGCTCCAGCGGTTACCGATCACCGGAGAGAGCCATCCAAACTTCATCGCATTAGTCATTCGACCGAGACTACTCGTCTGCGACATTGCCAATCACAGAGACCCGGGCCTTCGGTGCACCGAATGAACATCAGGTCAACAATGATGTGCAGAGGCGTTGCATCACCGCGCTGTACTTGGGACATCTAGACGTACATGTTGTAAGACGTGACATCTTCCGGCGCTGGCGCAAGGTGGCGCGTTGTGCCCGGTGGCGCTGTCGGAGAAGCCGCTGAGGGTGCTGATCCGGCGGAGCGGTGACCAGCTGGCACATCGCCATAGGGCCGACACCGACTCGTCAATTATTAAAATGTGTGCCACTGATCGGCGCAATCTTTTCCGTGTGAGCCATGGACTCACGGAAGGCTCCTTTTTCCAACGCGGGGCCAAAGAACGGGTCGTAGTAGAACGCATCATCGGCAACGGCAGCCGCTTCATGCCGTTTTGATGGTGGTTGAGACGCAGGGCCTTTTCGCATGTGTACCCGAGCGAAGCCAGGCGGGACTTGTTCCCGCGTAGGCACGTGATCTCGCGCCCTTCGCTGCGAAGCCCGACACCGCAGTTCGCTGAGTTCAGGATGCAGACTGTCTTGTGCGATTCATTGGTTGCCGGCATCACCGTCATGTCGTGTCGGATTCCATGCCTGCAAGGGTCCTCGATCTCCGTCTGGTTCGACTCGCTGGTGTAACAGGTTTGGAGCATCGCGGCTCACCTGCATCGTTCTTCGGATTTGGCGATTTGTTTTGGCGCTACTGCCGGCTAACGCCTGGTTGCGCACCGTCTTCTTTCAAAATGCGTGGGTCGTGGCCGGCGACGATGGCAGCGGGGTACACCAGCGACTGGCGATCCGTTTCGCCATGCTCGAAATGCTGGCCGAATCCCTGACGACTGCGTGGTTGCTAACGAGCTAATCGCCGACGTTCAAGCCAGCGGTCACTGTGGTTTGATCGCGGACACCGTCTGGCTGGAGCACCCCGAGGCATAAAGGGGTTGTTGGACACAGCTGTTGGCCTCTGAGAGCACGTTCATCGTGAAACCCGCAACGCTGAAGCAAGTTCATAGACAAGACTGGCGCATGATTTCAGATGCTGTGAGGAAACGTGGTGCGTTACCTGTCTTGGGTAACTGGTGGTTCGCGTCGCAGGCCCTACAGTTTCAGTTGACGGGATGTGTGGTGCATGGTGAATGACTTCTTCAGCGATGGCTCGCCCTACTTGTCGCATCCGTTGTTGACCGCCGAGCGCACCTCGGCTGAGATAGACCAGCTTGAGCGACTGATTGGATCAATCTCGGGTCGGGTCCTTGATGTTGGCTGTGGCTTTGGTCGGCACAGCATTGAGCTGGCATCTCGTGGTGCCGACATCACCGGCATCGATCGATCGGTTGCAATGATCTCGGCAGCCAGGGAGCGGTCGATCGCAGCGGGTCAATTCGCTGACTTTAGTTGTGTCGCCGCAAGGGACCTCCGCGAGGTCGGCCGTTATGACCTTGCGATTTGCTTGTTCGGTACCTTTGGCCAGTTGGCTAACGCGACGAGCGAGGACACCTTGCACCTCGACATGCTTGGGCAGATCAAGCAGGCGTTGCGTCCATCGGCGAAGCTCGTGATCGAGTTGCCAGATCGAGATCGAATGGTTGCCAAGTTGGTTGAACAGGAACAGTTCGGCACAGCGGCGGTCACCCGCCAGTTCAATACGCGAACTTCGATTATGACCGAGCGGGCCGAACTTGAGACGGGCGCGATTTATGTGCAGCGTTGTCGCTTATTCGATGTAACCGAGTTGGTTGATCTGGTGCACGACTCGGGTCTCGAGGTGCACCAAGTTATGGACCGAGGGTTGGCGCCAGAATCGGAGAGCCTGATGACACTTGTAGCGACACGAACGTCCAACTAGATCGGGACGCCGATGAGAAGTGGCACCTGCGATTATTGCGATTCATGCTGTTCGTCTACCTCAAGCACGAGGCGTGGCGAAGCTTACGGCGTAAAAATGTGTGGCTTAAAAGAGGACGACGACAGGCAGTGGTCGACAAGCATGGTGCCACCTAACCAGCCACACATTTGTGGGTCGATACGAATGCCAGACCCATAACCGGTGAATGTCCGCCAGGGTCTGAACCAATGAAACTACGGTGAGGTCTCCGGTGGTCCCGATGCAGTTAGTTCGCCGACGGGTCTAAAGACACAGCCAGAATCAAGCCCAACGACCGTAGGTTCACAATGTCAGTACAGCTCGAAGGTGTTCAAGAGGCGTGTGGCGTCGACGACGTAAGTCGGGTGTGCAGTCGAGTATTCGACTGGAGCGGTAACGAGACGCTGGCTGGCCTGTCCGAATGGTTTATCGATCGGCCATTCCGGATCGTGATTGTTGCGATTGGCGCCTGGATTTTGAACCATCTGGCTCGTCGGGCGATTGGCTCATTGAGTGATCGCATAAGGGTCACACCGCAGAACCCGCATCTCGCACAGCTTCGCCGCCTTGGAGCCGAAGGGGATCAAGAAAACGAGGCTGCGCTCGCTGGTCGGGCGCCGGCTCGAGCCGAGGCCATTGAGGCTGTGCTGAAGAGCGTTGTATCGGTGGTCATATGGGTGTTGGCGCTATTGCTAATTCTTGGCGAACTCGCTATTAATTTGGCGCCACTCATCGCGGGTGCTGGCATCGCCGGACTTGCGGTTGGTTTCGGTGCCCAGTCCATGGTGCGCGACTTCCTCGCTGGCCTGTTCATCCTGATAGAAGATCAGTACGGGGTTGGCGATGTGATCGAGGTCGGCGATGTTTCGGGCACGGTCGAGAACATCTCGCTGCGAGCGACACGACTCCGCGATGTTGAGGGCACTGTCTGGCATCTGGCCAACGGTGAAATCAACAAGGTCGGTAACCACTCGCAGCTGTGGTCAAATTGTGTGATCGACGTCGGGGTTTCCTATGACACCGATGTGCGTCAGGCAATGGCGGTCCTCGATGGTGTGGCCGACACGATGTGGCAAGAGTCCGAGGCTGGATCCGGATCAATTATTGCGGACCCCGTCGTACAAGGTGTGCAAGCGCTCGGCGATGATGCCGTAATCCTCCGCTTGGTTGTGAAGACAGACCCGATGTCGCAGTGGCAGGTTCAACGAGAATTGCGCCTACGAATTAAAGAAGCGTTCGATGAAAACGGCATCACGATCCCGTTCCCGCAACGCACGATGCATATGGTCATGGACCAGTCGAACAACGTGGACGAGTTGGGCAGCCCGTGAAGTTGCGCCTCTGTGCAGGGATATGAATTCAGTGACCGATGTCGGGGATGCGGGTGGACATTGGTTCGAAGCCTTTGAGTTGTGGCAGTAGCCTCTCGTATCCGCTTTCGCCCACGCAGCGCATCGGCCTACGACTGGCGGTTCCCCTGTAGTGCTCCTGTGTTGGATTTCGGCGTCCTGCGCACCGATCTGCTGGGGAGAGGCTCCAGCCGACATTGCTATGCGCTGGGGTCGCCAGTCGTTAGTGTGAACGTGACCTGTTGTTGCACGCTATCGAAACGAGCTGCCGTGAAATTTGGATTCATATTGCCGAACAATTGGGGCATTGCGGACCCTGTAGCAGTGGCCAATGTGGGTGTCGAAGCCGAGGAGTTTGGTCTGGAGTCAGTCTGGGTGAACCACCACATCGTCAACGCCGGTTACATCGCCGACCGGCTGGGCAACAGGCCGTATCACGATGCGCTAACTGTGCTGACATGGGTTGCTTCTCAGACGAGCACCATCAAGCTCGGCACGTCGGTGTTGGTCATGCCATACCTGCATCCAATGGCGACCGCCAAGGCACTGGCGACGCTCGACCTCATGAGCGGCGGGCGCGTTATCCCGGGCCTGGGTGTGGGAAGCCTTCCCGAAGAGAATGAGATCCTCGGCGTGATCTACGACGGGCGTGGCTCGTTTGGCGACGAGTTCATCGATGTCATGCAAGCCCTATGGACAGAGGAAGCCGCCAGTTACGAGGGTGAGCATTTTCAGTTCGCCGATGTCATCGCGTCGCCCAAACCGGCGCAGGCGGTAATGCCAGTCTGGGTTGGTGGATCCGGGGCGCCTGCTCGGCGGCGCGCCGCGGCCTACGGGACAGGTTGGCACCCAATGTGTTCGGTCGATGGTCTTGCCCATCGAATGCCGGCAATGGTCGAGGCGCTCGAATCGCAAGGCCGTGAACGAACGAGTCTGACTGTCGCACCGCGTGTCGACGTGACGGACCTCCCCGACATCGCAGCCGTGGAGGCGTGGCGTAAGGCCGGTGCCGACCAGCTTGTTGTTGGGGTCAGCAGTCCTGACTTGGCTGATCATCGGTCTGGCCTCGCCCATGTAGCGACACTGGCTCAGGCCACGGCCAACTAGCCACAGAAATACGTACTGGCCGGGCGCCCGGCAGTTGAGCGTTCTAGCTAAGCGGTGATCGCAATGGACGTGGCGAAGAAGCCATGAAGTCTCTTGATGAAAAGGCTTGTGACCGACCCAGTGACGGCGTTCGTACCGCCGAGCATCGGGTTGTCAAAGACTTGGGTCATTCCCCACGTACCATTCAGATTCGGGTCTATCGAGGCGCATTTGGTTGGGTCGAAAGCACTAAACCCACCTGGCGGGCTACGGCGACCAATGCACCCGACTCGTCCCAGAGCCACCCGTCCTCAATGGTGCGGTTTCCTGTAGCGTCGCTCGTGCGAAAGTGGCCCCGGATCCAGCCCTCGACGGGACGTCGGCGCACGTGCACGGTCAGCTCGATTGTGGGTACCCAGCCGATGTAACCGACCTTAGAGAACAGAGGTGGCGGGAATGCGTCAGCGAAGAGGGGCAATGCGTGAGCGTCGACCGGGCGGCCATCACCAAACCGGATCCAGCCGGTGATCGCTGCTTCTCGACTGGCGACTGCGACCGCGTGATCTGGGTGGATACGCACGTCGAGTCGATTCATGATGGGCAGGATGACGCCCTGCTCTAACTCTGTTCGTGACACACAATCATCGGGATTAGGAATAGGCGCAACGGGGGTGTCGATATCCACGACGGACTCGGTGCTCGACAGATCCGTAAACGCGGCGATTGATTCGATGCGACTTTTGCCGCCCTGCACGAGGCGACCGCGGACCGTACCTATTGTTCGGCCGGTGCGGATCATCTCGGCTTCGATCTCTGCGGGGGCATCAGCGGTTCCCGGGCGTAGATAGTGGGTGGTGATCGACAACGGATCCGGGTGCCCCGACACCGAAGCCATGGCTTTGGCGAGTGGCGCAAGCAGATAGCCGCCGTTGGGGTTGTCGCCGATGTTCCAATTGCTGGTCAGGTTGGTTTGCCAGTGAGTGTCATCTCTTTGAACGAGGGCGGTTTCTTCATCGAACTGGTAGGCCACAGCCGCCATGGTGTCAGCCGGGAAGCTCTATCCCCAAACATGGCGTCAGTCGCTCGACAATGCTGCACCCTGATGAGATAGCTCAGCCACTGAAGAACTTGATCGGGTGCAACAAGATGTAGCAAGCCACTTCAGGGATCACGGCAGCCTAGATGGCCTTCGATTCAGCTGGTTTCACCGCGTCAGTGGTTGCCTGGGTCCGGTCGTCAGCCAGCGGGGTTGAAGTCGCTAATGCCAGGTTGTCATGAACGAATTCAAACAACTCAGCCCGCTGGGCGCTAGAGGATGGTCTCGCCGTACATCTCGCCGAGCTCGTCAGCCAGCAACTCCAGGCGTTCGCCGTCGGGGCCGCTGAAGTAGATCGAGCTTCCGTGCTCAAAGTTGATGGGCACGCCGGCGGCTTCTAACTTGGTTCGCAAGTGAGCTTGTTTCTCAGAAGTGACCGAGATGGCCAGGTGGTGCATGCTGCCGAGTACTTCGGCGTATGGCCCCAGGTCAAGCCCGGGAAAGTCGAAGAATGCCAGTGCGTTCCCGTTGCCCATGTCAAAGAAGAAATGAGTAGAGCCTTGGTAGTCGCGGTTCTCGAACAACTCGGTCAACGGGAACTCGAGCACGTCTTGGTAGAACTCGATTGTGCGGGGCACGCTCGACGACAGTAGCGCCAGGTGATGCACGCCCCGGGCCGACGAGGCAGGTCGGTCGGCACGCAGATACTTCTGCCGCATGGCCTCCCACTCGTCACGGCGGTCGACGTCTTCGCCGTGTTTGGGTGCGGGGCCGGTGGTCTTGTTTGTGTTGTTCATCGCTGTACCTCTTTGTCAGATTCCCACACGGTGACTTCGCTTGCACCGTCGGAGGTGATGGTGACGCGGCCCGCGTCGGTAAGTCGGGCCGCATCACCTTGGGTGAGGGGCCGTGGGTCATCCCCGAGTTCGATCGTTCCGTGGGCGACGAACACGTGGACGAACGGCGCGTCGGGCACCGTCACGGTCTCTCCGTTCGTTAGGCGGGCCACATGCATTGCGGCGTCGCGTTGGTGGATGATGATGGCGTCGGGGTGACCCTTTCCCGAGGCGACAGCGACCAGTCCGCCCGCAGCGAGGAGGCCGTTCATGTCGCGCTGTTCGTACCCCGGGGTCAGGCCGGCGGTGTCTGGTGGAACCCACATTTGCATGAAGTGGACCGGTTCGGTTTTGCTGGCATTCATTTCGCTGTGTTGTATCCCGGACCCAGCGCTCATGCGCTGCGCCAGGCCGGGATACAACACGCCCTGATTTCCCGTCGAGTCCTCATGTTTGAGTCTGCCGCTGAGGACCCAGGTCACGATTTCCATGTCGCGGTGTCCATGGATTCCGAAACCCCCGCCTGGTGCCACTCGGTCATCATTCGAGACGATCAGCAGGCCATGACCGTTGTTCGACGGCTCCTGATGAGGGCCGAAGCTGAAGCTATGGCGGCTGTCGAGCCATTCACTAGTGGTGGGGTAACGATCAGATGCAGGGCGGATATCGATCGTGCTGAGCATGGCGGTTCCTCTCGGGACGGGCGGGCAGAGTTGGCTTCGCGGGTCAGGCTTGGCGAGTTGCTTGGATCTCGAGTTCGATGGCGACCTTGTCGCTCACCAACATGCCGTCGATGCCCAGAGGAGCGTTGAACGCAATGCCGAAGTCGCTGCGCAGGATCTGGCCGCTGGCGTTGAAGCCGGCTCGGGTTGCCTCGTACCCATCGACGGCGACGCCGTTGTAAGACAGGTCGAGCGTGACCGGCTTGGTGATGCCACGGATCGTCAAGTCGCCCGACAGTGCTGTTTCGGTCACGCCAGTCGATACAAAAGTCATTGTGGGGCTGTCTTCTGCGTTGAGGAAGTCGGCGCTTTTTAGATGGCCATCACGCATCTTGTTGTTTGTGTCGACCGAGGACAGGTCAATAGAGGCAGCAACGCTACTGGCGGTCTGATCGTCGGCGATCGTGACGGTGCCCGAGAATGCGTTGAAGCGGCCGCGGACCTTTGACAGGCCGAGGTGGCGAACCGTGAAGCCAACTTCGGAGTGAGCGGGATCGATGTCCCAGGTGCCTGCGGTAAGTCCGGTGAGTTCTGTGGTTGCGGTTGTCATGTGAGTGCTCTCCTGAGCGTGAAGCGAATGTTGCGTGATACTTAAATATTAAAGTATCGGTACAAAAACAAGACTACTTAAAAGTTGAACAATGTCAACCTCTGTTCTACGCTTTCGGTTGTGAAGGACGACACACCTTGGCTCGACGAGCAAGAGAACCTTATTTGGCGGTCGTTCCTGCACGCGTCCGGTCTCATCAGCAGACAGCTCAGTGATTCGCTCAAGGCGCAGACCGGCTTGACTATGGACGACTACGAAGTCCTGGTCCACTTGTCCGAGGCCGACCCGCACCGGGTCCGGATGACCGAGTTGTCGCACCAGCTGCTTAATTCCCAAAGCCGACTTACCCAGCGAATCGACCGGCTGGCCAAGCGTGGATTGGTCTGTCGCGAGAAATGTCCCGAGGACGGAAGAGGAACGTTCGCCGTGCTGACCGACGAGGGCATGAAGTGCATTGTTGAAGCCGCGCCCCAGCATGTGCGCGATGTCCGCGCCGCCCTGATCGACCTGATTGAGCCCAGCGAACGAGCGATGTTCGCCGACATCCTCGAACGCCTCGCCAAAGCTGCCCGCGGGTAGTCCGGATTCGCTGCGCTCGTCCTGTCTGAGCTGATTAGGTCCAAGGTCCCGGGGCTTGTAGGCCCGCGGGTAGTCCGGATTCGCTGCGCTCGTCCTGTCTGAGCTGATTAGGTCCAAGGTCCCGGGGCTTGTAGGCCCGCGGGTAGTCCGGGTCGTCTTCTGGGTTTCGTGGTTTTCACAGTTGCGACAATGGCGGCGGCGTTGAACCTACGATGCGGCGGTGACCGACTCGACTGACATGCACGCAGCCTTCGCCGTCAATACCGAACAGCTGTGTCGAGCCATCAGCTTGATGGCGACCGCTCCGGATACAGCGACGCCTGAGCTGCCATCGGGCTTGCCTGACCTTGGACTGGGCGGGGCGCAGACGCTGGACGCACTGGCGCCGTCGGTATTGGCCGGAGCACGCGATCTTGGAGCACCTGGCTTCTTTGCTCATATGGACCCGCCGACACCGTGGATCACCTGGGCGATGCAGTTGTGGACGTCGAGTCAAAATCAGAATCTTCTGCACCCCGACACCGCTCCCAAAGCGCGCGACATCGAGGCTCGGGTAATCGACTGGTTGGCGCCGAGCTTCGGTATGTCGGGTGGCCATATGACACCTGGGTCCACGGTTGCGAACCTGACGGCGATCTGGGCAGCGCGCGAAGCAGGCGCTCACACGGTTGTGTCAACGCGTAATGCCCATCTCAGCGTGGCCAAGGCGGCACACCTGCTTGGCATGTTTCATCGGCCGATTCGTGATTGGGATGCTGCGATCTCACTTGACGGATGCTGCGCTGTGATCACCGCTGGTGCCACGAGCACCGGCGAGATCGAGCCGCTCGACGCAGCGTCAGGAGCGCTGTGGCGTCATGTCGATGCTGCATGGGCCGGTCCGCTTCGGCTCAGCGACAGCCATCGACATCTGCTCGATGGCATCGAACGGGCAGACAGCGTCTCGGTATCGGCACACAAATGGCTGTTCCAGCCAAAGGAGTCGGCGATGGTTCTGTTCGCTGACGTGGTGGCAGCCCATCGTTCGGTGAGCTTCGGCGCTGACTATCTCGCCGTGCCAAACGTAGGCGTTCTCGGCAGTCATGGCGCCAGTGCTGTGCCGTTGTTGGCCACCCTGCTGGCATATGGCCGCCAAGGTGTCGCCGGGTGGATTGATCATTCCATGGAGCTTGCGGCACGGCTAGTTCGCCAGATTGATGTTGAGCCGGACCTCGAGGTGCGAACGGTTCCCCAGGCAGGGGTTGTGAACTGGCGGCACACGTCGATCGATGCAGGCGAGGTGCAGCGGCAGCTTCCATCCGACGTCTTCATTTCGACGACCATCATCGATGGTGATCCCTGGTTGCGCTCTGTTGCAGCAAACCCGATGGCGGACCCACAACGTGTCGTCGCTGCAGTCGCTGGTCTCAGTTAGCAGGGCGCGGAAAAACGCATACCCACGTCTCGACGACCATCATCACCGCCCACGGGTAGCCCGCTCGTTCGTCGCTGAGTTCGAGCGCCCGAACCCTTGGCCCTGACCGGCTGGACTTCGGGACCCTTTTCGAAGCCGTTTTTTGAGATCAAGGAGGTCCACTGTCTGCGACCTCCGGGGGTGGCGACTGGCCGCCGATACGCAGGACCGGCATTCTCCCAACCCGGATGGGGACGCGTAGTTAGATCTTGGGTCGCGAGTCAGTCACTGGTTGTCAGACTCGCCACGAGACGTCGGTGCCAGATTTTGTCGTTCATTGGCAAACCACGCTTCTGAAGAGGGTCGGGGTCCTGAGACGGGTTGGGGCACGCGTGTGCATGAACCCTCTTGGGGTGGCTTATGACGCTCGCTCGCGGACAGCGACCAATTCGGCCTTATCGCCAAGCGCCTCAGCTAGCTCGGTGACCGTGTCGCTATCCACCTCGCGAACACGATGCAGCGCGACTACGAAGCGGGCGGTGGGCGGCCGGTCCTTCTGTGAACCGGCTGGGCTGAGTAAGACAGCGGCTGCTCGTCGCGGCGTGAGTACATCGCCCACCCCACACGTGGCCAATGCCGCGACCAACTCAGGACGATGGCAGCCGTCGGCGATTGGGCGTCCGAAGGCGCTGATACCGATACAGGCCAACAACAATGTCGTTGAAGTTGGGATGACCGGCTCATGTGCAGCTGGCGCCTTGAATGGCCGCTTGCGCGAACCGTCGGCCTCGACCACGACATTGTCGGCAATCGTGAACCAGTGATCACAGGTCGCACCGCTGACGCCGATAGCGCGACGTTCATCAGCAGCCTTCCACGCCAAGGCTCGACCGACTTTGGTCAGCCGGTTGCGCAGCTCGTCATCGGTTGGGTCGATTAGCGCTGGGTAGTTGCTCGACTGTTCCGCACCCATCTTGGTGGTCGTCGTCAGGACGGTTGTTCCAGCGAGCTGCTCGCCAAGGGTGAACAACGTGGTGGTCTTTCCACCGCCGCCGACTAGCGAAATCAGTTCGCCCTGGTTGACCCGAAAGGCGCTGGCTAGGTTTGTCAGGTCGGTTGTTGAAACCACTGTTGCAACCTATGCCACCGTGCGATGAATGGGGTTGCTGGTCGTGCGGCGGTCTTTGCCGGCGCGGCGGTTTCGTCAGAGGGGCTATTCGCCCGTACGATTCCGCAATGGCAAAGCTGACCATCCGTGGGTTCGACCTTGACTACGACGTCGCCGGAAGCGGGACACAATCGCCGTTGATCTGGGGGCATGGCCTGACGGGCAGCCGTGGCATTTCGGCCGCCTATCCCTTGGTCAACCTGAAGCCAGCCGAAGTCGACCGGCCCGTTGTGCGTTACGACGCCCGGGGACACGGCATGTCGGGGCTGATCGAGGACGCGACGAAGGGCAGCTGGGCCGAGTTGGCCCAGGATCAGATTGGCTTGGTTGACCATCTTGGTTACGAGCGTGTTGTCATCGGTGGTGTTTCAATGGGTGCGGGCACGGCGCTTCACGCTGCGCTTGAACTACGGGAACGCCTCGAGAAGATGGTGCTCGTTATTCCACCCACAGGCTGGGAAGAACGGGCGTCACAGATTGACCTGTACGAGCAGATGGCACGTGTGGCCGAGGAGCGAGGCCCCAAGGCACTGATTGCATCGTCAGCCAAAATGCCTCCTCCTGACCCCTTTGTTGGCACAAGCGAACACGGCGACCGTCGTGCCGGAAGCCTCGGTAGCTACGACCCTGCCCTGCTCGCCGCTTGCTACCGCGGCGCTGCGTTCGCCAACTTGCCAGTGCCCAATGACATCGCCACGATCACGACACCGACTCTTGTGCTCGCATGGAGCGGCGACCCCCGCCACCCCGTCTCGACGGCCGAGCGGCTGCGTGACACGTTGCCGAACGTGCAGGTGTCAGTCGCCTCAACCCGCGCCGACTACGCCTCCTGGTCCGACCAACTCCACCGCTTCCTCGCCATCTGAGACTGGGGCTTCATGGCGTAGCAGTAGAGTCGGCGTCGTGGGTGGACGACTTGAGCAATTGACCGGACCAGCAGCTGCGGTTGCGCTTGGTGACGATGCCACGGTGCTCGTGCCAATCGGAGCAATCGAACAGCATGGGCCGCACTTGCCGCTATCGGTCGACTGGATCATTGCGGATGCCGTAGCGCAGGCCGTGGTCGATCGTGCGGGCGAGGAACTGCCGGTTTGGTTGCTGCCAACCATGCCGTTCTCCAAGTCGAATGAACACGCCTGGTCCAAGGGAACGATCTGGTTGTCACAGCAAACGATGATGCACGTGCTCGACGACATCGGTAGATGTGTCGCTGAATCTGGCGCTAAGCGCATCGTGTTTCTGAACGGACATGGCGGCAACTCGACGCTACTCAACGTTGTCTGCCGCGAGCTTCGATTGGCCTATGGACTACTCACGTTCCTGGTGCACCCATTCGTGCCACCCGCCTATTCGCCACCTGATCCCGACGCAGCAAACTCGGCCGAACTCGGCATGGGCATCCACGGGGGTCTCGACGAGACATCAGTGATGTTGCACCTGCGGCCGGACGATGTGGACATGTCACAGGCCGTGCGAAATGTGCCCGAGTGGATGAGCGAGCATGACCACGTCAAGTTCGGGGGCAGCGTTCAGTTCGGTTGGCTGTCCAATGACTTCGGCGGCGACGGCCACATAGGTGACCCAACCGGTGCGACCGCTGAGCTCGGCGAGAAACTTTTCGAAGACTCCGTGTCGTTCATCATCGAGCAGCTGCGAGACATCGTGGGCTTCGACTTCCGGCCCAACGCATGAGCGGCGTCTCCCGGTCGATCAACCCGGCATTGGTCAGCGCGCCGGCAGCGAATTATGCACACGCGATCTTGAGCGAGAACCCGACCGCATGGCTTCACACATCCGGCGTTATCCCGATTGCGCCAGACGGGTCAGTGCCCGTCGGCATTGTTGCTCAGGCCGAGGTGATCTGGGCGAACGTCGCCGCCATGCTGGCAGAAGCGAACATGGCGCCGAACAACGTTGTCTCGGTAACGACCTATGTCACGCCCGGCCACGATCTGGGTCCCATCATGGCGATTCGCGACAACGCGCTCGACAACCATCACGCCGCGTCGACCCTCGTCGTTGTACCCGAACTTGCTCGCCCCGAATGGCTCATGGAGATAGCGATCATCGCTGCCCGCTGAATTCTTGACACCCCAGGGGTGTCAAGAATTCGCAGTGGTTAGCGGTTGAGGCGGCTTTCGACGCCCGCTGCTTTGAACACGCGGGCAGCGGCGATGCGTGCCTCGGCGAGAAGTTCGTCTTCGTCGACGAAGGTCACCTTGCGGTCATCAATCAGGATGCGACCATCGACCACGACATGGGTGACGTTGGCCGGTGACGCGTTGAACACCAGAGCGCTCTCGATGCTGTGCACAGGTGCAATGAAGATGGAGTTCAGATCTACGAGAACCACGTCGGCCTTGCGACCCGCGGCGATCATGCCCGTGCTGTCTTCGGTGCCGAACGCTTTAGCGCCACCACGGCATGCCATCTCGATGCTGTCGCCAGGAAGCAGTGCCATGGCGTCGAGATGATGAACTTTTTGCAACAGCACGGTCGTCTTGAGGACTTCGAACATGTCCTGGCGGTTGTTGCTGCCAGGACCGTCGCTTGCCAGCGCCACATTGATGTTGCGGCTTCGCATGTCCAAGATGCGCGGCACCCCAGACGCCAAGAACATATTGCTGACCGGGCAGCTGACGACCGAGGCGCCTGACGCCGCGATCAGATCGAGCTCATTGTCATCGAGCCACACACTGTGAGCGAACTGCATATCGGGGCCAAGTAGCCCGAGTTCGTCGAGCCATTCGACATGACGGGTGCCACGCTCTTCGACGTTGAGGCGAACCTCTTCCTCGGACTCGGCAATGTGAATGTGAGTGCCGGCGCCCCACTCGCGGGTCTTTGCGACCGTTTCTTTCATGGCCTCGTCGGTGCAACCCCAGGGTAGAAGCGGAGCGACCTCGATACGAATGCGATCGTCGTCGTGGCCCTGCCAGCGTTCCCGCAAACCAGCTGTATGCGATAGCACTTGCTCGGGCGTCTCTTGCATCTCGGGCGGGTAGTTCCGGTCGGCCCAACCGCGGGCCAACATGTAACGAACGCCCGAGTCACTCGCCGACTGCAGCACGGCGTCGTCGATGGCGTCATCGACGTGTACATAGTGATGGTCCAGCACCGAGGTGGCACCGGTCCGCAGATTCTCGACCATGCCGCACATACCCGCCAAGTAGCCGGCCTCGGCATCGAGATGCACAGCACCAGGCCAGATGCATTGCCGCAGCCAATCGAGCAATGGTTTGTCGTCGGCCAGACCACGAAAGAACGTTTGGAAGAGATGGGTGTGGGCATTGGTCATGCCTGGCATCACGGCGCTGCCCTCGGCATCGATCACCCGCTCAGCTTGGGCAACAAGCGCAGCTGGCGCTTCGCCGTCGCCAACGCCGACGATCGTGTCGCCGACGATGTGGACCCATCCGGGGTCATGGATGGTGGCAGCGTCATCGACGGTAACCACCGCCGCGTTGATGACAAGAAGTCCGCCAGCATTGTGGCGGTTGGGCAGTGGGGAAACAGAAACCATGGTGATTCTCAACAGCGGTAGATCGGGGCGGGCTGGCTACGAAGCCTCGGTAGGAGTGAACGCCATGCGTTGAGCCGGTGCTTGGGATTGTATTGTTCACGTGATGCGAGTGCTCGTCGTCGATGCGTATCCGGCCGCCCATCCCGATGCAGCGGTCGTTCGTCAGGCCATCGAGATGCTCGAGAAGCAGGACAATCAGGTCGACTACCTGTCGCTGGTGAGTGACGAGTTCAGCACCGCGATGACCGCTGACGAACGGGCCGCGTATGAGACTGACGAGCCGTTGATCGCGGATGAGACCAAGGCAAGTGCAGCCCGGGTGCAAGGCGCCGATGCACTTTTGTTCTGCTATCCGACAACATTGTTCGGTGTGCCACCTCGGCTAAAGGGTTGGCTTGAACGAGTCATGGTGACGGGTGTTGCCTTCGTCTTCGATAACAAGCAGCGAGTGCGGCCAGGCCTGACCAATGTGCGTCGTATCGGTGTGGTCACGACCACACCGCATTCTCGTCGCGCCACGATGCGGGCCCGCGACCTGGGTTATCGCACGTTGATGCGCGCCCTCCGTTTGAACTGTCACCCGCTCTGCCGTCGCACCTTCGTCCGCATGCCAGTTGGCGCTCCAGCCGCGCGCTTCGCCGACCGTCTCAACCGATCTCTGCGCTCCTGGCGTTAGTGCGCACCTAGGGTCTGACCCTCCATGCACACTTAGGTGATCGTGAGTGAGTCGACGAACGCGATGCGCTCGGCGGGGCTGACGCGGTCGACCTTGTAGAGCGACTGCCAGCTGAAGCTGGCCCCGGGGGCGCACAGCGGCACGATGGTGCGCTTCCACAACTGCAGACCAGGCTCACCCTGCAGCATGTTGATGCGCTTTGTGCTGCCATGCGATGTGAGGACCGTCAGCGACTCGATCGTGCGCAGTGGACTCGTGTCTCTCGATTGGTCACCGTCGACCCATGGCCCGATCAGGTCGTTCAACGCGTCGAGAAGCATCGCAGGAAGCGAACCCCACCACGTGGGATACACCGCAACGAGTCGAGTCGCATCGATGCAGGCATAGGGGGTCCAACGGTCACCCTGGCCAAGTCGCACGACGCGGGCACCTGGGGCCTGAGCAACGACAGCATCGAGCAACGCCGAGTTGTAGCTCTGTTCGAGTGGGTGCGCCTGCACCACCAACGTGGTCACGTCCAGACGTTAACTCAACCGCAACCCCGCCCGGCGCGGCCACCCTGCGTCACCAGCCCTAGGCTTCGCAGCGTGGGAACCAGAAAAGTAGATGCCGACATCATCGTTGTGGGTGGTGGTCACAACGGCCTCATCTGTGCGGCCTATCTAGCTCGCTCTGGCCATGACACACTACTGGTCGAGGCCCGCGACGCTGTTGGTGGGTGCGCCTCGACTGTCGATGCGCTAGGCGCACGTTTCAATATTTGCAATTGTGATCACACGCTGATTCGGGCGATGCCGGTTATCGATGATCTCGACCTGTCAGGTCACGGGCTGACCTACCTCGAGGGCGATGCCAGCTACCTGCACATGTTCCACGACGAGACCTCGCCGTGGCTGTTCTTTTCGGATCAACAGAAAACCCTCGACGGGCTGAGCGTCTCGCACCCTCATCAGGTGAAGGCATACCAGCGGTATCTCGACGAGGTGATGCCGGTTGCCGAAATGGTTCTGGACATGACTCGCAGTCGTACGACACTGGCTGCGATGGCCAAGACCGCAATCGGGCGCCGGGCTAAGGGCATCGCAACACTGCTCAAGTGGAGCCGCATGAGTGCGCTCGACGTGCTGACCAGCTACTTCGATGATTGGCATATGGTCCTGCCCGCGATTAGTGCTGGGCCGACCGTGTGGGGCGTTCCGCCAGAAACGCCTGGCACCGGCATGGCTGCGCTTGGTTATGCGACTCGGCACCTGATTCGCACCGGCCGCCCCGAAGGCGGAAGCGGCGCACTGACCGACGCGGTTGCTGCCAGTTTCGCCGCAGCCGGCGGTCGCACCAAGACCTCTGCGATCGTTACCAAGCTGCTGGTTAAAGATGATGCGGTTGCCGGTGTCGAACTGACAAACGGCGAGCGCCTCACCGCTGGCATCGTCGTAACTGCATGTGATCCGAATCAGGTCATGCTCGAATGGCTCGATGAGATGCCGGCAGCGGCCCGAAAGACGCAGAAGCGTTATCGCGACCAACCCATCCACGATGGTTATGAGTCCAAAATCGATGCCGTGATCGGTGACCGCTCGGCGCTCATGGGCATGGAGGCGCTGCAGGAACGATTCCCAACGACCGACATGCTTGAGCCGACCGTCATCGTGTCGCCCTCACTCGATGAGCTCACCGCCGCTCATAAACTTCGGGCCGACGGTCGTGTCGCCGAGAACCCGACGATCCTGATGAACATCCCGTCGGTGCTCGACCCGACAATGAGGTCACAAGACGGCAGGCACATCCTGAGCCTGGAGGTCCTGTTCACGCCGTACTCGTTACCCGGTGGTTGGCCAGCTTCAGGCGAACCGCGACGCTGGTTCGATGTTGCCAACAAGTTCTGGAATCCGGCCATCGAGCCGGCCGAGCATGAATGGCGGGCCATGACGCCGGACATCTACGAATCTGATTTCCACATGCCACGCGGCCACGCGCCGTCCTACGCGGCGTCGCCCCTGGCGACGTTGCTCGGCAAATCGCCCGAGGTCAGTCGCTATCGCAGCCCCGTTGAGGGGCTCTATCTCAGTGGCGCTGGCACGTGGCCCGGCGCTGGGATTTTCGGCGCACCTGGTCGCAATGCCGCCGATGCTGTCCTGGCCGATCTGCGCAAAACCAAACGCCGCTAGAGCGCACCAGGCATCGTTTCGGAAACTCGGCGCGTGCGCAAGAGCAGCTGGGCCATGATGGGTTGATGGGGCCGTAGTCATCGGCGCCGTCCGCTCGGCCAAGGCTGCTGGGCTCGGCACGATTCGACTCGCAGCCCTCGACGCTGATCCAACAGCCTTTGGCCAAACTCACGCGGAGGAAGCAGCGTCCGGCGAGGACCATTGGGGCGAGGACCATTGGATAGAACGAGCAGCTGGCAGCGAGATAGGCCAAACATTCGTGGCTGTTCTGAACAACGAGTTCGTCGGCGTTTGCGGTGCCCACCTGCCGACTCTTGGCGGCCCGGTGGAACTGGTGTCGGTGTGGACTGCACCCGCAACATGGGGACACGGGGTGGGTCGATCATTGGTCGAAACGGTTCTCGAGTGGGCGACGAGGAGCTAGCAGAGCCAGAAGAATGCCGGTGGTGAGAGGGGCGGTATGCGTTCTTCCACACCCTGTACGGGCCATGCGATGCCCTCGCGTCACAGCAAGCCCTGAGTGACACAACGGCTGCTCGCTGGTGGTGCCCGTAGTGGGCGTGTGTGACCAACTCAACCTGGATGCGTGCAGAAGTTTGTGAACTCTCAAAAGACAATTTGTGAACTCTCAAAAGACAAGTAGCGGGCGCGGCGTCCATCTGGCATGATCTGTCGGTGAGTGACGGGCAGCAAGCACGAGGCGGCGCGAATCGACTTTTGTCGTTCGATTCGGTCTCCATGGTTTTTCCAGACGGCACACACGCGCTCGACGACGTCAGCTTCGGCGTAGACGAGGGTGAGTTCGTAACGATCGTGGGCCCATCGGGCTGCGGGAAATCGACGATCCTGAAGATCGCGTCGGGCCTGCTGGACCACACCGACGGTTCCTACGATCTGGCCGACGACAACCTGGGTTACGTCTTCCAAGACTCCACGCTGCTGCCCTGGCGGACGGTGATGAAGAACGTCGAGTTGTTCGACGAGCTTCGCAAGGGCGACAAATCAGCACGGCGTGCAAATGCACAACGAGTCATCGAAACCGTTGGACTTGGCGGCTTTGAGAACCATCACCCCAAACGACTGTCCGGCGGCATGCGCATGCGTGTATCGCTCGCTCGGTCTTTGACACTGAACCCCAAGGTCTTCTTGTTCGACGAGCCATTTGGTGCTCTCGATGAGATCACTCGCCAGAACCTGAACGAAGAGGTTGGCCGTCTGTTCAAAGAACTGAACTTCGGCGGGCTCTTCATCACCCACTCGATTCCGGAGGCTGTCTTCATGTCGACCAAGGTGCTCGTCATGTCGTCTCGGCCTGGCCGCATCATCGACGAATTCGACGTGCCGTTTGAGTACCCACGAACAGCCGAGTTGCGGTACGACCCTGAGTTCGCCCGTCTGAGCGGCGAGGTCTCTAAGAGCCTGGCGGCATTCCACTAATGAAGAAGCGACTCGGAACCGCCTGGCCACCACTCGCCGTATTCGCTGGGTTCATCGGCGTCTGGTACTTCTACAGCGGCGTCATCCTGGACGAGGTCGAACGCAACATTTCGCTGCCCTACTTCCACAATGTTGTCGACATAGCGTTCCTCGATGGAGAGAACCGCAGCGAGCTTCTTAGTGCGACATGGACGAGCGCCTGGATCGCCGGCATCGGCCTGGCGATAGCGGTGGCTCTCGGCTTGTTCTTCGCGGTGCTGATGAGTCAGGCCAAGTGGATCGAGCGTTCTTTCTACCCCTACGCCGTATTGCTGCAGACCATTCCAATTCTGGCGTTGGTGCCGGTCATCGGCCTTCGCTTCGGCTTCGGAATCGGCGCTCGCGTGATCGTTGTGGTGATCATCTCGTTGTTCCCGATTATTACGAACACCCTGTTTGGACTCAAGACAGCCGAGCAGGGTCACCACGACCTGTTCACCCTGCACAAGGCCAGCAGGGTCACTCGCTTGTTCAAGCTGCAGTTTCCTAGCGCCCTACCCGCCATGTTCACCGGCTTCCAGATATCGGCCGGCTTGGCGGTGATCGGTGAGATCGTTGGCGGCTTCTTCTTTGGCCGAGGCGCCACCGATCTAGGCAATCGGATTCAGCTCTACGCGGCGCGCCTTCGAGCCGAGGAACTCATTGGTGCCATCGCACTTTCGGCCGGCTTGGGCATTTCTGTGTTCTGGTTCTTCGGGTTCCTTCGCAACCGCTTCACCTCATCTTGGGCCGAGGCCAACCACACCTGATCGCCATTTTGATCCAGCAGCTTTTGTTTCCTGTTTGTTAACACCAGGAACACAGGCAACATCGTTGTCTTTCCGTCGTGTTGGGCCACTAAGTTATGTTCGTTCTCAGAGGGGCGACGCCCCTCATGATCCTGGAGGGGATTCATGACTACACGACGTAGCCCTTGGCTTCTGTTTGTGGCGTTATTCGCCGCGTTCGGCCTTATCGCAGCTGCCTGTGGTGGCAGCGATGACACCGCGTCCGACACGCCTGACGTCGTCGACATATCGGACAGCGATGCTGACGCCGATGTTGTGGATGATGACGAAGGCCATTCGGCCGACCTCTCTGGCCTGGCCTCATGCCCGAACCCATTGGTCATTCAGACTGATTGGTTCCCTGAGCCCGAGCATGGTGCGCTGTACAACTTGACGGCTGGCGAAGGTTCCATCGATGCTGAGTCGGGTCGTTTCTCTGGTCCTTTGGCTGCTGATCCTTCGATCATTATCGAGATCCGTGCTGGTGGTCCTTTCATTGGTTTCCAGCAGACGGTTGCGCTGATGGCGACCGACGATGACATCTTCCTGGGCTATGTCAATACAGACGAAGCGGTGCAGAACTACGAAGACTTCCCGACCACCGCTGTGGTCTCGCCGCTCGAGATCAACCCGCAGATGATCATGTGGGATCCTGACACCTACGACATCGCTGGCTGGGACGATGTCCGGGGCACCGATGCTGTTGTCAACACCTTTGCCGGTGCGGCGTACACTGAGTGGCTCGTAGGCGCAGGCATCATCGATGAAGACCAGCTCGATCCTTCCTATGACGGTGGCCCGGCTCGCTTCATTGCTGAGCAGGGCGACATCTTGCAGCAGGGTTTCGCTTCGCAAGAGCCGTTCAACTACGAGAATATTTTCACCGACTGGGGCAAGCCTGTCGACTTCTTGTTGATCCACGATTCGGGCTTCCCGATCTACCAGGGCGCCGTTGCGATCCTTGATAGCCGCCTCGATGAGGCAGCCCGTTCTTGTCTTGGGGCACTCGTGCCACTGATTCAGCAGTCGGCCGTTGACTTCCAGAACGACCCTGTCGCAACCAACGCTGCCATCGTGCAGGCAGTGGTTGATCTCGACAGCTTCTGGCAGCTCACCGATGACTCGGTTGCGAACAGCGTGCGGGTCATGACCGATCTCGGCCTGGTCTCGAACGGTCCCGACGACACACTGGGCAACTTCGACCTTGACCGAGTTGCCGACATCATCACGGCAATCAGGGAACAGGTCCCTTCGGTCACCGTGCTCGAAGGCCTGACGGCTGAAGACCTCGTGACGAACGAGTTTATCGATCCGTCGATCGGCTTCTAACTGAATTGTTACGTCCCTTGGGGAAGTAACAATTCGTCAAATCTGTGAACGAGGGAGGTGCTGAAAAGCATCTCCCTCGTTTGCTTTTATAGGCCGAAGGACGAGGTCCGGTGTCGATGGCCTTGTTGGGATCTGGCGAATGCCAGTAGTAGCCGTAGGCGAGCGCAGACGTTGCTTCATGAATAGTCGATGTCTGACATCAGCCCCGCCACGTTGGGCGCATAGAGTCAAGTGCATCAGGACCGAAGGACGAGTCCGTTGTAACCGATGATCTCCGGACCTGGCGACTGCTAGGAGCCTCCGGGGGCGAGCGGAAGTAGAGCCTTATGCGAACCGGTGTGTTTCTTTTTGGTGGCGTTGAAATGCCAGACGCTGGCGCTGGCGCGCCAGCGCCGACCGATCGTCGCTATTCAGCCAAAGAGTGCTGGGATGCCACTGAACGCATCTTGGACATGGGTGTGCTTTCCGACAAGCTCGGCTTCGATTCGTTCTGGCTCACCGAGCACCATTTTCAGCACGAGGGATACGAGGTCGTGCCGAACGGGCTGATGCTGGGCAGCATCCTGGCTGAACGCACCGAGCGCATCCGGATCGGCATGATGTTCAACGTCATCGGCATGTGGCACCCGCTGCGTATGGCCGAAGATTTTGCCACGATGCACAACATCTCAGGTGGCCGTGGCGTGCTCGGTATAGGCCGTGGCACCGTGCCTCGCGAACAAGAGAATTTCGGCAGCAAGATCGGTTCGTTCGACAATCCAGACAAGGCCGAAGCCGACGACTTCAACCGCAAACAGTTTGCCGAAGCCACGAGCGTTCTTCGCATGGCACTTGACCAAGAGAGGTTCAGCTTCAAGGGCGATGTCTATGAGTTCCCTGCCGCTGGTATCCCGGATCGTGGCGGCTTCGTCGAGGAACTGACGTTGATCCCGCGGCCGCTGCACCCGTACGAGATGTGGCAGGCAATCACGTCGCCGCCAACACTCGAGCAGGTACCACGCAACGGCTGGGGTGGCGTTATGTGGCTCAAGCATTACGAGTTCATGAAGCATTACTGGGACCGGTTCGCCGAGATCTACAACGAGACCCACGGCGCTGAACTTGGTGTCGGCGAGAAGCGCACTCTGGTTGTCAACACATGTGTCGCCGACTCACGCGAAGAAGCGATCGCTTCGGTTCGAAACGGCCACGACGAGTTCTGGAAGTTCCTTGGTCCGTACGGCTGGAGCAAGGGCTACATGGGCGAGGGCGGTAAGCCAGCCGAGGCTGGCCTGATCCCAACGCTCGAAGAATCGCTCGAGAACAAGGTGTGGCTTGTTGGCACCGCCGACGACGTCGCCGAGCAAATCCAGTGGTACAGCGATTACCTGGGTGGCATCGAGAACCTGGTGCTGTTCCCGGCCATGCCCGGTGACAGCTACAACAAGGTTGACGACCAGTTGCACCGAATCGCCGAGGGCGTTCTACCGCAGCTGACATAGTGAGGGCCCTTACTGAAATCGGTCGAATCGCCAATGCACACCTAGCCGACGGCCGAAACGTAGACATCGATCTTGTTGACGGTTGCATTACTGCAGTCAATGATGCGAACACGACCATGGTCCAACCCGGCGATGCTGTCCATGACCTGGGTGGTTGGTTGTTGCTGCCCGCAATGGCCGAGCCCCATGCGCACTTGGATAAGGCGCTCACTGCCGACCTGGTTCCGAACCCGGCCGGCGATTTGCGGGGTGCCATCGATGCATGGATTGAGGCAGCTGAAGGTGGACGTATCACACACGACGACACCGTCGACCGGGCAACAACTGCCATGGAGATGCTGCTCGTTCGCGGTGTCACTGCGGTGCGAAGCCATGTAAATGTTGGCGAGGGGTACGGCGCTGCCTCGGTCAAAGCTGTCCACCAGGCCCGAGCTCGACTCAAAGGGCTGCTCCAGGTGCAGACGGTGGGACTGGTGCACTCGCCGTTGATGGGCTACGACGGGGCCGGCAACCGCAAAGCACTCGACGAAGCAATCGAAGCTGACGTCGATCTGCTGGGTGGTTGCCCGCACCTGGAACCCGACGGCGCTGCCATGATCGAGTACATCATTCGGGTAGCCACCGAGGCCGGCTTGCCACTCGATCTGCACGTAGACGAGACCTTGGATAGTTCGGTGTTGACATTGCCGATTTACGCCCAACAGGTCATAGATGCTGGCTTCACGAATGGCGCGGCGGCAAGCCATTGCGTATCGCTAGGTATGCAGAGCCCAAAGGTGCAGCACGATGTATCGGTGCGGGTTGCAGAGGCGAATATGGCCGTCTTCGCTCTGCCACAGACGAACCTCTTCTTACAGAGCCGCAACGTTGCCACAGCACCACCGCGAGGTCTGACCGCCATCGACGCGTTGCTCGATGCCGGCGTGACCGTCGGTGCCGGTGGCGACAACGTGCAAGACCCGTTCAACCTGGTTGGCCGCAGCGATCCACTCGAGACCGCTGCGCTCATGGTTATGGCCGGCCATCGGAGCCCCCAGGTTGCCTATGACATGGTTAGTAATGCGCCCCGTATGGCCATGGGCCTCGCACCGGTCAACTTTCAGGTCGGCGATCCTGCCGACTTTGTAGCAATTGACGCTACGACACTTCGGTCCGCCATTGCCGACGCGCCCATGGCGCGCCGAACCTTTACCGCTGGCCGACTCGTTGCATCAGCTAACCAACAAACCACGATTCACCATTAGCGAGAGCGTTCTTTATGAGGATGGGTTAGGCGCTGCCGCCGGGATCTAACGTAACTCGGGAGAGAACCGGCAACTAGGCGCCAAAATCGGCGTGGATGCATTGCTAGCGATAATGGGCAGCGGAGATGAGCTCGTAATGTTTGCCGGGGCGAAGACCTGTCCAGCCCTGAGGCCGCCTATGCACGCGACACAGGTGCGAGCATCGTTTCTTGTGCGATACTCGGTTCATGTTCGCAGCGCGAGCAAAAGTGTTGCAACCCGGAGGCGGAATGCTTCAAAAGCGGATGAAGAACAGTGTTGCGTTACTGGCTGTGCTGATGTTGTTGGCATCTGGCTGTCTAAGCAATGAGAGTCCAGCGCTAGGCAATCCACCCCTTGCTTTCGCTGTGACGGGGTTGCCTGTGCTTGGCGAAGACTTCCTTTATGAAGGGTGGGTTGTGTTCAGTGGTGACCGCGACCCAGCGAGTACGGGGCGCTTCACCATTGACGAAGTCGGTAATTTCGTCTACCAAACAACCCCAGTGATCCAGGGGCTCGAGAATGCCATCACGGTGATTCTCACGATTGAGCCTGTCGACGACGACGACCCGGGACCCACCGTTCAGCGGGTTCTTGCTGGTGATGTTGTCGGCCAAGACGCGATCCTGACCATCGATCATCCTGCGGCATTGGCAACCGACTTCTCCGAAGCTTCCGGGGTGTACACCCTCGCTTCGCCAACGAGCAGCTCGAACGACGACGAACTAAGTGGCGTGTGGTTTATGTCCATTAACCCAATCAAGTCTGGCCTCGATCTTCCCGATCTTCCCGAAGGCTGGGTTTACGAAGGTTGGGCCGTCATCGACGGCACACCTTTGAGTACTGGCCGATTTCGTGATGTAAACGCCGCCGATGACTCGGCGTTATTCTCGGCGTTAGACAAACCAGGTCCGCCATTTCCTGGTGAAGACTTCGTCATCAATGCGCCTAACGGTCTTGATTTCCCTGCTGATATCAGTGGCCAAATCGTTGCAATTTCGGTTGAACCCGAACCCGACGATTCACCAGCGCCCTTCCCGGTGACTCCACTGTTTGCCATGGTCCCTAACGACGTTGTCGACCTCGAACGCCTTGATCTCGGCATGGGTGGGCCGCCAACGCCAACCGGTTCAGTGCGATTGCCGGTTCTTGCCACGTCGTCGTCAGCAGTGGCAGATGCAGGTGCTGGCAGTCCAACGATTAACTTCGTCTTTGACGCACTTCCACCGCTCGGTGCAGACTCGGTCTATGAGGGATGGGTTGTCTACCCCGACGACCGAGCGCCAGCCAGTACGGGCCGCTTTACGGTTGATGCCGATGGACAAATGTCCTATGAGAACGCGCCCGCGGTCGCCGACTTGGGCGATGCCGTAACGGTTGTGATCACGCTTGAACCCTTCGTCGACCTCGATCCTGCGCCGACTGCTCAGCGGATACTTGCGGGCGACGTGGTTGGTAATCGGGTTCGGCTGTCGGTTGCGCACCCGGCTGCTCTGGCCACTGATTTTTCCGAGGCATCCGGTACCTTCTTTATCGGCACACCGACCACGCCGACCACCGACGATGAGACGAGCGGGGTGTGGTTCATTGATCTTCGGGGCGATGGTGGACCTCAAGCTGGGCTTTCGCTTCCTGAACTGCCCGAAGGATGGATCTATGAAGGATGGGCAGTGATCGATGGCATTGCCGTGACTACGGGGCGATTCAGCGACCCGGCTATGGCTGACCTTGGTTCGCCGTTTATGTTTGCGGACCCGCCACCATTTCCTGGTGAGGACTTCCTAGTGAACGCCCCTGATGGTCTTGAGTTTCCAACCGACCTCCGTGGTTCCACGATTGCGGTCAGTGTCGAGCCAAACCCCGACGATGCCTTGGGTCCCTACCAGGTGATCCCACTTGTATTGAACCTCGGCAGCGATGCTCCTGCCAACAAAAATTTAGAACTTGGTAGTGGGCCTCGGCTGCCAAGTGGTGTTGGCACGTTGGGCGGATAGGCCGCTCTAACGAAGGCCGAGTTCGACCAAATTTCGCACACACAACGAGAGACCTAGCGCTGGTTCAGAAAGTTGCGTATGAGCTGGTTGAATTGGGCGGGACGATCCAGATTCATTAGGTGGTTGCAGTCGTCGATGATCTCGAGCCGTCCATCTGGCAAGCCGTCAGCGAGTGCCTGCAATGCTGCGACCGGTGCAGTTGCGTCGTCGGCGCCAGCAAGGCACAAGGTCGGAGCGTCTATCTCGCTGAGATAATCGGTGAAGTCCCACGTGACCAAACAGCGCAATGCTTCGCGATATGCGTCGGTCGAGATACGAGACATCGACGCAACACAGTTTTCGATTGTTTCGGGTGAAGCGTCCGGGCTGAGAAGCGACGGCACGACACGCACCGCCAGGCCTGCAGGAGTCTCCCCATCGTCAAGCGGCTTCAGTCGTGCGGCCAAGAACTTCTCGGCAAATGTGGCACTGCCGCGGCCGAACCGCGATGAGGTCGCTGCGAGCACAAGGAACTCGACTCGCTCGGCGTGGTCCGCAGCGAATTGTTGTGCGATGTAGCCGCCCATAGATAGGCCGATGATCGTCGCTCGGTGCACGCCGACATCGTCGAGAACTTGCGCCAGCATGTCGGACAGGTTTGGCCAGGTCAGAGCTTCCATCGGAGGTGACGCGCCATAACCAGGCAGAGTCCAGGCTACACAGCGGTAGTCCTTAGCGAACTCGGTAATTTGTGGCTTCCAATTGCTGTTGTCGCCGCCCAGGCCGTGCAGAAAAACCAGTGTCGAGGGGCCCTCGCCAACTACCAAACATTCGGGGAGGGGTTCCCTCATCCAAGCTCGCCTTGCAACACGCCAGCCTTGACGACGGCCGTGCCATCGAGTTCGATGGTGCACCCCCGCATGGGTAGATCAAAGTGGCCCAACGTGTGACGGCCAGCGACTTCGTTCGCTCCCGTCGAGTACAAGAAATTGCCGCCGAACGCTCGCAACTCGGTGCCATTGGTCTGGGACTTGTCATACATCGCCATGGAATCCCAGCGCGCCGCAGGGTTCATGCCCCAGCCAACGTGCGAGACGGCATACGCCTCGAGGTCACCCCATGACTCGAGGTAACTTTTCATCAGCGCAGCATCGACGCCATCACCCTGGATGTCGACGATGAAATCATCCTCGATGGTGCAGCGAATGGGCGAATCGGTGTAGCGCTTGAAGGTCAGGTTGACGTCACCGACGTCCATGACAAGCGTGCCGTTTACTGAACCCTGAGCTGGGAAGCACAAGCACAGGCCACCAGGCCAGTGGGCGATTGTGCCGGGGCGAGTGGTGTAACCCCAGCTTGATCCGGCAGGAGCGGTCTCGACATCGATCGTCAGATCAGTCCCGGCGCTGCTGGTGACACGCATCTCTTTGGCCGCTCGCAGCATCTTGGTGCCAGTCTTGACTTTGGCCTCGAGCGACGGGTTGGGCACAAGGCGTTCGAGAATCTCGGGGTGCTCGTTCGAGACCATCAGGACGCGGGCACCCCCACCCAGAAGTTGAGGAAGTTCGGGCGCATGCAGAAGTCCTTCGACCGTGCAGTCGGCGATGAGCGCAACCTGGGAGAGCGCAGCGATCACGGGAGCTGATCCACCGATTGCATCGCTCGCGCCTGTGGACCGAATTGCTACCGGTGCGGTCTGTGCTGGGGTCTGCATGGTGACCCGAAAGACGTTGGCGCCCAGACGCTTCAGTGCTAGCTCGCTGAGCTCGACATTGATAGCTCGGCTCTGTGTTTCTGCAAGGACGGCGCAGTCATCGCCGGGTTCTACGCCGCACAGGCGGAACACCTCGGCAAACACTTCTATCCACTTGGCTTCGATCCGTTCTACGAGCATGCCTCAACGATGCCACACTGGCACCGTGCATGACTTACTACTGACCCCAGAGCGCCGCGAGATCGTCGCCAGGATGACCGCTGCGGCCGTCGATTTCCCCAAGCGGGCTATCGACTCGGACCGCGACGCTGTCTTCCCCTACGACAACTGGAAAGATCTGAAGAGCGCCGGCTTGCTGGGTATTTGTATACCCAAGAACCACGGCGGCCTGGGCGGGGACTTCGTTGCGTATGCGCTGGCGTCCGAAGAACTGGGTCGACACTGCGCCACAACCGGACTCACCTTCAATATGCATGTGGCGACGACTTTGATGGTCGGCCAGATCGCCGACGACATGGATCTGCCCGACGATGTGCGCGCTACTCAACATGCTCGACGTGAGCGGCTCTGGCACGGCGTGATCAACAACCACACGATCCATAGCCAGCCCTTCAGCGAAGGGACTGTGGCGTCGGCGACCGGAGGTTTTGCCACCAAAGCTACGAAGGTCGACGGTGGGTATCTGGTGACGGGCCGCAAAATTTTCGCTTCGCTTGCGGGCGCTGCAAATATTCACAACGTGGTCTGTGTGTCCGACGTGGACGACAAATTGCACCTGGTGGGAGTGCCTGCCGACGCCGATGGTGTCGAGATTCAGGGCGACTGGGATCCGCTTGGTATGCGAGGTACCGACTCGCGCAATCTCCTCATGACTGAGGTCTTCGTGCCCGAAGGCAACGAGTGGATCCCACCGGGCATGTTCGAGCAGGCCGCATGGCGGTGGCCTTACTTCTATATGACTCTGTCGTTCTCCTACCTGGGACTTATGCGGGCGATTCTGGACTACACCAGCGCGTATCTGCGTGGTGAACATGGCACCAGCGCTCGGCGTGACAACCACATCAAGCAGCACGGTTGGGCTGATATGCAGCTGACCTATGACCGGGCACAGGCGCTGTGTTACCGAGTGCTGAGTGAAGTCTCTGCTGATCCAAGCCGAGAGTCCCTGCGACGAGCATGGACCTCGATGGTCACGACCATGCAGGGCGCTCCTGAGCTGGCATCGAAGGCAATCGAAATCGCGGGAGGCCGGTCAATGCTGCGGCCGTCACCGCTCGAGCAGGCCTACCGTGACTCGCGAGCCGGAGCAACGATGTTGCCATGGAGCGTCGAGGTCTGTCTCGACCGCCTCGGACGCTTCGATCTCTATCCCGAGGGCGACCGCTTCAACACCTAGGGGCAGTCCACCGCAAGCTCTGTAGCGGCGTCAGGAGATGTCGCTGCTGTAGTAGATGCGGTTGTAGCCGGCTTCGAATGAGCGATGCGTTTCGACGTACCCGCGATGTTCGTAGTACGTCGTGTTCGCGGTCATGGCTTCGTTTGTGTTCAAACGAATCTCGCTGAAACCCGCAGTACGTGCGACCTCTTCAGCCCGGGCGAGTAAGACCGACCCAATACCGGTGCCTTGGCGTTTTGGCCATACAGCAACATTGTCGACGTACCAGTGGTCGGGCCGGGCCCACATCACGATGAGCCCAGCAACATCGTCGCCGTCTATGGCGACCGTCACGGCTTCAGCACGAATGAGCGACGCGTAGTCGTCGAGCATCGGCGCCGGTTTCTCACCGATGTCCTCGATGTATCCCTGATAGGCCGTGTTCACGCAGGCCACGATGGCCTCGTGGTCCTCGGGTTGGGCCGGACGAATGCGAATATCGGTCACTCTCCCAGCTTTGCAGGTTTCGTCAGGTAGTTCGAGGGTGCAACGGTTAGGGGCGGGTGCACCGTTGCTAGTCGATGATGCAGGGCAGCGATACGTGTCCACTCGCCCATACGGGTCATATCGCTGGCTCCTAGTGGTGGCAGCCCAAGCCTCCCGGAGCACTTTCGCTAGGTAGACGCAGACGGCGGTCGCAATCGGCAGGTATGCCAAAAGCTTCTGTCTCGAGGGAGTGGTGCGTGCGATGGAACCATGCCGGTGATGAACACAATCACAAACCTATGGCATAAGATCTATCTCGTCGATTAGATGAAGTTCGGTGAGATTCCGGCACTGTCCCGCAACGGTAATTCTGTCAGCTGGCTCTCGAGCCAGCTAAACAGCGAGTCCGGTCAAGCTATCGACGCACCGAACCACGTAACCCTCGAGGACTTCAGGGTTGGTTCGAACGACGTCACTCGTCGCTCGAGCGTCTTTTCCTCGATCGACAGGAGAGTCTTATGAAACTACGAACAACGCTGGTCGTCTTGCTGAGCGTTCTGGCGCTCGTTGCAGCGGCCTGCGGCGGGTCTGAGTCGGGTATTTCTGACACCAGCGCCGCAGAAGTTGGCGAGGAAAGCGTTCCGGAAGCAGAGTCCGAGGCGCAAGCCGGAGAAGAGGACGATGCTCCTTCCGAGGCAGCGAGCGACTTCCCGGTCACCATCGAGTCCGACGGCGGAATCTGGACACTTGAATCTGCGCCCGAGCGCATTGTTTCGCTATCGCCGACAGCGACGGAGATTCTGTTCGCCATCGGCGCTGGTGACCAGGTGGTCGCCGTTGATAGCTTCTCCTATTTTCCTGACGAAGCGCCCGTGACTGACCTCTCTGGCTTCGATCCGAACGTCGAGGCCGTGATTGCCTTTGACCCCGACTTCGTGGTGCTTTCGAACGACGCTAACGATCTCATCGCAAGCCTGACCGAACTTGGTATCCCGGTATTGGTGAGTCCCGCCCCGAGTGACATCGAAGGTGGCTATGTAACCATGACTGACCTGGGCGTGGCCACCGGTCGTGTAGATGAAACGGCGGCTGTCATCGCCGTTATGCGAGACGAAATCGCCGCCGCCTACGCCGTCGCTCCTGAAACGTCGATTCGGGTGTACCACGAGCTGGGAGACAGCCTTTACTCTGCCAGCTCATTCGGTTTCGTTGGGTCGGTCTATGCCAAAATGGGTGCGGCCAACATCGCAGACGAGGCAGATGCTGACAAGTCTGGATTCCCGCAGCTCACTGAGGAATACATTATTGCGGCTGATCCTGAGCTAATCGTGATCACCGACCAGGTCGGTTATACCGCCGATGATCTAGCCGCTCGACCGGGATGGTCCGAGATTACTGCCGTCAAGAACGGCAATATCGTGACCGTGAACACCGACATTGCGTCTCGCTGGGGTCCCCGCCTCCCACAGTTCATCGAGGCAGTGACACAGGCTGTGGCCACCATCTCAGCCGGCTCGTGACATGACGTTTGCCGTCGGTTCAAGCGACCCGTTCGCCGAGGTCGATGCTCCCGCTCCGAGCGAGGTATCGGCTGAGGACAGCGCGTTGCTTACCGGCGGGGCCTTCCGCCTGTCGCCGATCCCCGTTGCACTGGCGGTTGGCACACTGATAGCAGTCGGTCTCTTGAGCGCAACAAGTGGGGCGGCCGGCCTTCCGGTCGCCGGCGTGTTGTCTTCGCTTCTCGATCACATTCCGCTTGTCGATCTCGATTCGTCATTGACGGTCAGGCAAGAAAGCGTGCTCTTCCAGATTCGGCTGCCAAGACTTGTCCTCGGCATGTTGGTCGGCGGGTCGCTCGGCATGGCGGGTGCCAGCTATCAGGGCATCTTTCGGAACCCGTTGGCCGATCCCTACTTCCTCGGGGTCTCGGCTGGTGCAGGGTTTGGTGCAGTGCTTGCTTTCGGGTTCGGGCTCGATCTGGGTTGGGGCCCATTTGATGCCGTTCCAGCGGCGGCCTTCGTCGGGGCGCTTTTGGCCGTCACCGCAGCGGCGATGGTTGCTCGCGGACCCGGCTCGTCGCCTAGCACGCTGCTCCTGGGGGGTGTGGCTATGGCTGCATTGTTCTCTGCAGCGCAGACATATGCGCTGCAAAGGCTCGACGAAACCCGAGCCAGAGAGGTTCTCTCCTGGCTGTTTGGGCAACTCAGCACGAGTGGTTGGAGTGAGATTGCCTTGCTCGGGCCCTACGTCGCAGTTTGTGGTGGTGTGCTCCTGGCTCATCGACGTCACCTCGACGTTCTCCGAGTGGGCGATGATGAAGCTCGCTCGCTCGGCCTAGATCCAGTCCGGTCCCGCATGATCGTGATCGTGGCGGCATCTCTGCTCACCGCTGCGGCAGTATCGGTCAGCGGGCTCATCGCTTTTGTCGGCCTGGTTGTGCCTCACATGGTGCGTTTGATGGTGAGTCATAGCTATCGCGTCATCGTGCCGATTTCGGCTTTGGCCGGAGGCGCCTTCCTGGCCTTCGTCGATATTGGTGCCCGAACTCTCGTCGCTCCATCGGAGCTTCCTGTCGGTGTGATTACGGCCTTCGTCGGGGCTCCATTCTTTGCCTTCCTCTTGTGGCGGGGTAACGGGGTCGAGGCATGAGCAACACGTCCGATGCGCTCGTCTGCCAAGGCGTTACGGTCGTGTACCGAAAGCGCGTCGTGCTTTCGCATATCGATCTGGCTGTCGGCGCTGGTGAATGGCTTGGCCTCATCGGCCCTAATGGAGCTGGCAAGTCCACGTTGCTGCATTCTATGGCTGGGCTGGCTGACCATTCCGGAACAATCAGCCTGAGTAATGGCCGAACCCCCACCGCGACCGATCTTGCTCTGGTCCCCCAAACACCACTGCTTCCGTTAGGGATGAGCGTGGCAGAGTACGTGCTTCTTGGGCGCACCGCCCATCTTGGATGGCTCGCCCGAGAGTCGAGAGCTGATCACCGGATTGCATCGGGTGTGCTGCGGCGGCTGGACCTAGAGCGTTTCGCTCAGCGGGCGGTCGCAAGTCTTTCCGGTGGCGAAGCGCAACGCGTGGTGGTGGCCAGGGCCCTGGCCCAGGAGTCACCGCTACTTCTGCTTGATGAACCCACGAGCGCTCTCGATGTCGGTCATCAAGCTGCTGTCCTTGAACTGGTTGATGACCTCCGGCGCTCCGACGGACTGACCGTGGTCGCCGCCATGCATGATCTCACTACCGCTGCCCGTTTCGCAGATCGGCTTGCCCTGCTTCACGAGGGTGTTCTCATCGCTAACGGTGTACCGCACGAGGTGCTCGACGCCAGCGTGCTGTCTCAGGTCTATGACACTCCACTGTCGGTCCGCACCATTGATGACGAGTTGGTCGTCCTGGCATCGCCTCGTGCGAAGGGTTCCCTCGAGCCGGCCGCACCCGAAAGCACCTGATCGGTGTTTGAAGGATCCGTCGAACAGGGCGGCCGTCGGGAGCTTCGAGATGGTTCACGCACTTGTTAGTCGAAGCTGTCATACCCGACTGCCGCATCGGCACCGGAGGCGATTCTTAGATCTTGGTGGTGATGGGCTCGCTGCCCCTGCGCCCGCCAATCCAGCCTTCGATGATTGCAGAAAAGGCGCCTGCATTGCCGCCAGCGCGAACAATCATGAGGGAACCTGGTCGAAACTTTGGTGTGCCACTTGGAGCGGGAGCGTCACCACCGCTGATGCTCACCATTGCAGTGGAAGGGTCCAAAATGAGCAGTGGGTCAAGCTCGTCGCGAAACTGTTGTTTGGTCCAACCCGCGTCAGAGAAGACACGCTGGTGTTCGGGCGTCATTACGAGCATGGCCTCGCTGGGTTGGTGCGGGTGTCCGGTCGCAATCAGTCGTCCAGCCAGCGAGCGGGTCAGATCTTCTGGCGTCCGAGATGTCTGGTCGACCGCGCCACTTGGACCGTGGCCTGCAAAGAGCGTCACTGTTGAATCGTGGGTATCGAAGCCCCGTTCGACCGCTAGCGAGGGCCATCCTGCCGGCAGGTTTTCTTCGTCCTCGGCAAAGCACCAGCCGACCTTGGACGGCGCGCCCAGAGCGGACCGGTCGATACCGCCAGCGCCAGGTCTGCCGCCGCCTAAGTTGCGGACGACGAGCTGAAGGGCTCGGCCGATGGTGGAGTTGGCTCGGTTGCCTTGCCCCAGCGCATTCTTGTCTGAGTTCATGCCAATTTCGCGGCGTATAGGCCCGTTGACGATGACTACAGGGCCAGAGAACCACAATGTGCACAGCAGCCCGTGCATGTTGAACTGATCCGTGCATGCCGCTTTGACAGCGGCGAGAACAACCGGTAAATACTCGGGTCGACAGCCCGCCATCACCGCATTAATAGCCACCTGTTCAACGGTGGCTGGTTCGAGCAGCGGGGGAATCACGGCGACGATGTCCTGTGGGTCCCTATCAGTCCCGGTGAGCATGCGAAGCACTCGTGCCTCGGTAGGAGCGACCACCGGTAAGCCATCGGACCATCCGCGTTCGTACATGGCTTCAATTTCGTCCTCGGCGGCAGCGAAATCGACCCGCCGCTGACGCAGTGGCGTCGCGCCAAACCGGAAGGCCAGCTCAGTCTCGTTTTTGGGATCTACGGATAATGAACCGCAGCCGGGTGAATACTCGGCGATGCCCGGCGCGAGGTCTGACTGCGCAGTGAAGGCCTCCCACTGCGACCGTTCCCACCCAACAATGCGAGCGGTTTCGACGCCGGCTTCTACCCGGAGCAAGGTTGGTACCGTTTCGATTTTGTGATGCCAGGAGACAGCCAGATCAGTGTCGTCGACGACACCTTCAACGGCAGGAAATTCAGGATTGTCCTGGCTGTACACGGTGAGTTGAAGACCGCTCGCTGCGAGTTGTGTAATCACCGGCTCGATTAACACACACGTGGGGCAATCGTGCTTGAGGATCAGGTGAATTCCATCGGTAAGGGTTGGTGTCGCACTCATAATGGCGACGCTAGTGCCTCGCTACTGCACGACCAGCGTGCTGAAGATGATGCGGGTCTCGGAACTGAATTCTGGATAGAGCCGAAAGTACGGCTGGTGATCCGGTGTGGTGGCTGTGCACGCTCCTTGGACGACCAACAAGACCAAGGGAGCATCAACCCAGGGTGTCGAGATAGGCCTTGCCCCGAGGGCTCAACTCGTAGCCGGGCGAGAAGCTGATGGTCAGCCCCAACCCCTTAAGTTTGCGAACGTCGTTCTTGAACGTGGGCTTGTCGAGGCCCAAGCTGGCTGCCAGGTCGGGGGCCCGAACCCGAGGGTTTGCGTTCAGCAGCTTCAAGAATGTTGTAGTCCAGGCACCACGCTTTGACACCTTGTCTAACCGAGCGAGGCGTTCGTGTAAGTGGGTCTGGTCTTCGACAGTCAGGTTTGAGTTCTCGCGAAGCGCGATTCGGGGATCAATCCCACCGTGCTGCACGGTGATGCGATAGACGTCGCCCTCGTCTCGGCTGTCTAGTTCTCGTAGCATCGATGCCTTGGTGTTGAAGCCAGCTCGCTTCACGTCGTCGGCACTGATCTTGGACTTAGTGACCTTATCGACGGCCACGATGTCCAACATGCCGACTGAGGTCCGGAGCTGGCCACCTTGTTTCACTGTTGGCTTGCGCCATTTACGAAAGATGACGTCGAGTTCGCCTGCTTCGATCTGGTCAAGTATTGCGCGTTTAATCAGCACCGGTCCATGCTTGCACACAGAAACACGTGTCTCGCCCACTGCTCATGCCGTTCCGGCGTTGTTCTAAGGTGCAGGCATGTTGATCACACCCGCAAAAGTCGGTGCAACAGTTACCGACGTTGACTTGCGAGAACTCGACGAGGGCGCAACGCAGGAACTCAGCGACGCATGGGCCGTGCATGGTGTCTTATTCTTTCGGGAGCAGCAGTTGACGCCAGACGACCACATCGCGTTTGCCGAGCGGTTCGCTGCAATCGATGTGAACAAGTTCTTCAAGGCAAGCGATACCCATCCGCAGATCGCGATCGTGCTGAAGGAAGCTGATCAGGAAGGCAACATCGGTGGCGGTTGGCATACCGATCACACCTATGATCAGATCCCGGCACGCGGATCGATCCTGCTGGCACGCGAAGTTCCCCCGACCGGTGGCGACACTCGTTTCGTCGATGTTGGTGCTGCGTACGAGGCGCTCTCGCCGGGGTTCCAAAGAACGCTCGAATCGTTGCAGGCGGTGCATAGCAACGAACACGTCTTCGGCAAGACGGCGCAATACAACCGCGAGATGGGCGACCGGTTGGGCAATCCAGAGGGCGTCGGCAACGCCACGCACCCCGTGGTCATTACGCACCCGCAAACCGGACGCAAGCTGCTCTATGTAAATCCGGGCTTTACCCGCCATTTCACGGGCTGGACCATAGAAGAGTCGGCATCGTTGTTGCGCTACTTGTACGACCATATTGGTCAAGACCAGTTCAGCACCCGCTTCAGTTGGGGCGTGGGCTCCATAGCCATGTGGGACAATCGCAGCACTTGGCACTGGGCACTTAACGACTATCCAGGGCACCGCCGGCTAATGCACCGCATCACCGTCAGCGGTGAACCGCTCAGTGCAGCGTAGATAGGGCTGCCCAGATAGGGGATCTAGACAGGTCTTCCGTTTAGCAGTTGCTACTGAACCAACTTTTGTGAGGCTGTGGCAGCGGGATAGGCGCCCAGGGATTCACAGATGGGTTAGAGGAAGTTGCGCCAGGCGAGCCCGACTGTCGAGAGCACGAGTAATGCCAGGACGAAATGGTCGAAGCTGGCCGAGCTCAGCCGGGCACGAATATGACTTCCTAAGGGGATTGTGGCCAGCGTCGGGATGCAGGCCAGCAGAGTGATCTTCCACAAGCCGGTCAGTTCACCGCTGGCGACGAGTACAGGGAACTGTGAGATTCCAGCGACAGCGAACATGACAGTAACAGCCAGGATCTGAGCATCCCGTTCAAGGCGCAAGCTCTGAATCCAGGACACAACGATTGGCCCCGAGATGCCCACGGCCCCCTGCATGATGCCGGCCAATGTGCCCACCAGCGGCGCCCACCGATGTGACGCTGGTGGGTCGACAGAGAATTCTGGCGAGACAATTTTGAGTACGACATAGGTGAGCACGACAAGGATTAGCGCGGCGATCAGCGGCTTGCTCGGAAGTGAAACCAATAAGAAGGTGCCAGCGGCGCCGCCCACGAAGGCGAACGCACTGAGGCGCGTTAGGTCTCGCGTGGACGGCCATTCGTCTCGTTGAGCCCAGGCCAGTACCACGTTGAGTGCAAGGTTCGGAAGTGCCCCCACGGCGATGGCTTCTTCGATTGTCGTCACGTACGAGATCGCAGGGATCGTTACGAACGGCATCCCGATGCCGCTGATGCTCTTCAAGGTCGCGCCGATAATGACCGAGATCATGACCACAACGATTTGTGATGTCGTCATGTCACTGGTCCGGGCACCTATGGGTCTCCAAGTGTCCTCTCTGTGTTGGCAGCGTCACAGAGGCTGGTCCAGCGAGGTGAGGAAGTCGCTGATGCTTGCGATCAGTGCGTCGCAGTTCTCAGCGGTGATGGCCATGGATAACGCCATAAAGCCGCGCGGGGCGATGTACAAGCCGTCGTGGAGTGCGGCGTGGAACAGGAGCTCTACGAGTCTGTCATCGACCGCATGGATGCAGACCATTGAGCCGACGCCTGTAGCGCTCATGGGGGCATCGGCGAGGGTGAAGGTGTGGTTCAAGTGGTCCCGTAGGTCGTCGCCGAGGTCGTTTACCGCCGCGACCTGTTCGGGATTAAGCTCGTGCGTTAGGGCCGCAACTGCTGCGGACATAGACACGATGTTGTTGTTGAACGTGCCAGCCTGTGTCAATGCGCCGCCCTGGTTCGGGTCGAAAGCTGCTAAAAATTCGCGCCGCCCCCCAAACGCCCCGAACGTCATGCCACCGCCCAGATACTTGCCGAGCGTCGTCATGTCGGGCACCACGCCGAAACGTTCTTGTGCCCCGCCGGGAGCCAGACGTGACGTCATGACCTCGTCAAAGATCAGGAGAACACCATGAGCGGTGCAACGGAGACGTAACTCGGTCAGGAACTCGATCGATGCCGGGCGGCAACCGCCCGAGCCCTGCACGACTTCGATCACGACGCAAGCCAGGTCGGGGTCGGCGAAGAGAGACTCGAGGCCATCCAGGTCATCGAATGGTGCGACGTGAAACCGGTGCGGTACGTTCAACGGGTGATGGGGCCCATCGACCGAGGGGCCAAACCCGAGCACACCACCGTGGTACGCCCGGTCGAACACGCCGACGGTTGAACGGCCTGTGTGATGCAGCGCGGTGCCGATTGCCATCAAATTTGCCTCGGTGCCCGAGTTAGTAAAGCGCACCTGTTCAATCGATTCGAACCTGGCGCAGATCAGCTCGGCCAAGTCGACCTCTTTTTCATGGGCCGCTCCCAACGCCCAACCGCGATCAAGAGCGGCAACGATGGCTTCCTTTATTGGTGCTGGAGAATGCCCCAGGAAGGCCGCTGTGTAGTTGCCGCAGAAGTCGATATAGCGATGTCCATCGATATCGATCAGCGTGTTTGCTTCTGCGCGATCGACTCGGAAGGGGAAAGGAGCGAAGTCCAGTACCGATCGCGTGTTCCCACCAGGTAAAACTCGCCGAGCGCGTGCGTCGGCGGCATCGCTACGGGGTCGGGCCGAGCGGTAGAGCTCGTGGGCCTTGAGAAGCAGGGCATCAAGATCAGCGAGAGGCAAGGGGCATCTCGCTTCTGGGACAAGTGGCTTGAGCACGGTGACGGGAGCACCCAGCGCTTCGTAGCAGTCGAAGGTGTCGGCAAGCATCGGAAGGCAAGATGGGCGATTGGTGCTGGCGCAACACCGATCTGTGCCGATTGGTGGCGAGCATGCCCACTTGATTGAACAGGCTGGTCACAATGAAATTCGTCTGAAGTTCAGCCATGGAGTCAGTCTCGCTGATACAGCGGAGCGATGCCACGGTCTGGCGCCTATCGCAAATTGAATTATTGTTCAATTTGCGGACACTGCACTCTTGGGGATCTGACGCCCGCGCTAGCGGTCGCCATTAGAGAGACCGTGATCGGAATAGTTCAGTAAGGCGATGTGCGGGGTGTCAATTTCAGCCGGTGGAGATCCCGGCGCTGTGCGGGGGTGGGATCCACTTGGTGGTTGTCGTCTTGGCGGCTGGGACGGCCGAAAGAGGAGCGGTCGGTCATATCCTCAATGGAGTTATGAGTAGCTCCGAGGATCCGCGTCTTGAGAAGCCTCTGCAGTCGCGCCAACGTTTGGCGATGCCGCGAGTGCCCGAAGGCGAACCCGCGACTCGATTCGCCAATATGGCGCTGGGCCTTTACGCGACTCTTTGTAATGTCGTTGGTTTGGTGTTCACGCTGACGGGTGCCTTTATGTCTGAATGGCTGGGTGTGTCTGGAACGATCCTGACGATCTTTGGCGTTGCTGTGCTGCTGTGGTCCTTCATGGTCACGCTGTATGCGAACCGGCGTGTCTCGCGTCGACGCGAGGTTCAGAAGGTCATCAAGATCAACGTTGTGCTGATGGTGTTGGCTCTAGTCTCCATTGTTCTGTCTGGTGGTATGACCAGTGATGGTCGTGCCCTTTTCGGCCTACTCACGCTCGCTACCGCTGGGTTTACGGCCGCCCAGTACTCCGCCAGCCGCACCCTTTCTTAACGCTTCCCAAGGTCGCGTAAACCACAAAACCTCTGTGTCTAAACCCTCTGTGTCTAACCCTCTGTGTCTGACACAGAGGGTTAGACAGAGATGATGCAGACACAGATGATGCACGCTCAGCAACGTTGGCACTCCGGTTGAGAATGGCGAATGCCGTGCCGCTTGAATCGCTGGGCTGATTCAAACAACACGGCAGTTATACGCCTCGGGGATGTTTGTCAGGGCTCAGACGCCGGCTATGAGTTCTAGGCGGGGGATAAGTAGGCCTGGGTCAATGGAAAAGTCCGGCACGCAGGCTCCGTTTTGCCAGTGTTGACCCTGTGGGCAGATCGGGATAACTACGCCTGGGTCAATGGAAAAGTCCGGGACACACTCGCCG
>Ga0209091_10000042_pt1 | contig 119027 bp, 181 predicted proteins | sample ArcticOcean_MG_C_6_FD_187438 | JGI IMG/M metagenome (GOLD analysis project Ga0209091, IMG submission 187438) | Marine microbial communities from western Arctic Ocean - ArcticOcean_MG_CB8_128 (SPAdes) (version 2) | ecosystem: Environmental > Aquatic > Marine > Oceanic | place: Arctic Ocean...
AAACCACCGTTCTAACACAGGTCCACCCTCATCTTCGTCTACTATGATGTAAGCCACGGTCTTCTTCACGTTCGCATAACGCCATCCACTGTCGCCGCCTATCTGACCTGAGCCAACCCATACTTTATGTGGATAGTTCTCCACAATGCTCTTGGAGTAGTCATCCTGCTCATTGTTCAGTGAGTATTCAAAGTTATTACCATGCTCCTTCTCGATGAAGTTGCCTATTGGATCTTGTGTATAAGTATAATAGCCCATAAAAGTCCTACCCTTTTTGCGTTAATATGTGTATATTATACACTCTTTAGGCGTATTGTCAACCGTTTTTTATTAGATTTATGCAGTTTATGTATGCAGAATGGTGTCCCTTAGGACCCCAATGAAGGCCATCACGGCCCATATCTCCGGGCACAGCCTGGCACATATTATTGGGCCATGTGTAAGGTTTTAGTTGTGGGTTGTTGTCTATTTGATAACAAAATACTGCAGATTCCTTCATGTAATGCATTTCTGTTAGTTTAATGCCTTGTGAAGCACAAAAATACAGTAAGAATTGTCTTTGCATGTAAAAATCAAACCACATGTGGTTTTCATGCATTATTGTCCATGCTTTCTGATTTTCGTCCTCCATAGAACTGAAGAGTGGTATGAATCCGTTTACTTTGTCTTGATAATCGCTACTACTATCTATGTCGTCTATAGCTGGGTGAAGTGCGTTGTTGTTGAATTTGGTGTCAGAGAATATAAGTTTTCTACCAGGATGTGACCACATAACAACTACTTGGTCAGGAATGTATCCGCTTTCTATAAATGATTGTAGCACCAACAGTATTTCTTGATTATTTCCTCCTGGGTTGCCTAAATTCCAACACTTTTTGCCTAGTTTAGTTGAAACTTTACGAGTCCACACATCAGCATCTGAGACCCCAATACCAAATGTAAAACTGTCTCCTAAAAACATTATAGCATCATCTCCTTTTGACATAGAATCTGCTCTCCAACCTTGTTTGTTTACAGTATAAAGTATATCTTCCTTAGTGTAATCTTTAGTATTTGCTTGCCAATTGTCTTTAAGAATTCGTGTTTCTTCGTCTGTTCCATTGAAATCATTTATGTCAATACCTAATGTCTGTTCTATCATTTGAGGGAACACAGGACTATCCATTGGTATATACTGAATGCTAGTTAAATCGCCAATGTGTTGTACTTTACCATGATTTGCTTGATGTACTGGTGCGAGTTTATCTTTAAGGTGTGGACCAAAGTCAGTCTCTGGTAATATATCTGAATGTGTTCTAAATGGTTTAACTGTGTTTTTCTGTAACACTGACATTACAATAACTCTTTAAAAAGTTGTGCTAATTGTGTATGTGACCTAGGTCCGAAATGCATATTGTCCCTAGCAAAGTCGGGCCATATTTTATATTGTATTCTCGGTATCTTCTGATTACATTTCTCTCTAACAAAATTTAATGTAGTGTCCTCTATAAATCCTTCTATGAGTTTTACATTATGTTTGCCACACAATGCAATAACAAGTTCTCGGTGTACGCAAAATTCTAATAATAATTGTTGTTCACTTTGTAATAACTGTCCTTTGACAGCAGATAAAACATTGCTGGGTAAGTGTCCTGTATCTAAATTTTTCATTGCACGGAATTGAAATACATAGGGTTCAACTGATTCTTTATTTTCTAATATGAAGTCAGTTATTTGTGCATCTACATTCTTTACCTTTTCTGAAACTATTAGTTTTCTATTTACATCGGGCCAAAATACTGCTAATGTATCTGGTACTATGCCTTGTTCAAAGAATTGTTTTATTAGTAATGCTACAGCATCACAACCTATTCCGCCACAACCTATATTAATATGATACATGTCTAACTGTTCTGCGAGTTTACTTCCCCATACTTCGTTATCACTAACACCTATACCATATGTGTGGCTACAGCCTGCTGTCATTAGTGTTGAGTCTGTTTGTATAATGTCAGAGCCTCTGAAGCCTTGCTGATTAACAGTATATAACAGTTGATCTTCTGTGTAATCTACTAAATTACCACCATCTTTCCAATGGGTTGGATGATCCGATGGTTGGTATTGAAAGGAAAGGTTGGTACCAACTATCCCTTTACCACGTATTTGACCATTGGTATCTTTCTGTGGTTGTAGTAGTCTTGGTAGTTGTCCTAGTTCGCTTGAAATAGGTCTTAATGTGTTATAATTTAGATGTCCCATAGTATTATTTATTTATTAATCTAATCCTTTTGCAAATTTTTCGACGTCATTACTCATCATCTTAAGCCACATAGCATCATCTTCACTGAATAGTATTAGTGCTTTTTTATCTAAATAATAGGGCCAAGACATGTGTTCGTGTAAACGTAATAGTATGTTCTTGTGTAAGCCTTCGTCTATTGGAAACTTGTATGCATCATACTTTGGCTTCATTAAGTTCCAACCTAACTTAGTTAACCTAAGTCCACTACATGTTTCGTCACTGAATTGAAAGTTCTTAAACAGCATATAACACACATCTAGGGGAGGGTATTGCCCAAGTGACTCGTGTTCACTTTGCATCTTTTGGGCTATTTTAAATTGTAGACTATCCGTTAACATGTCCAGATTCCATATCATCTTCAGTGATAACATCGCCTGATGTTAGTTTGATTACTTGGAATTCGGAAGTGCTAAACGTTTTGTTTAATTTTTCTGCTAAGTTGAATGCATGTCCACTGTTACTGAATGACACTTTTTTATATTTGGGTCCAGGATAGGATACTAACTTATTAAGTGTTCGTAAATTGATTGGGTTGCCTTGATAAAACACACTGAATATTGCCTCAGCGGCTAGTATCTGGTCTGCTTTGTAAGTGTCTTTGTGTACTGCTTCTAGCAATATCTTTGGTTTTGGTCTTGACATAAGTGTATCTCCATACACTTATTTATCAATAAAACTAGTTTTAATTGGTGTTATAACTATGTTTAATCTAGTAAGACTGCTTTTAATTCACCTGATTCATGCATCTCTGTGATAATATCACAGCCACCTATCAGCTCACCCTTTACAAACAGTTGTGGGAATGTGGGCCAATCACTAACTTCAGGAAGTGTTGCTCTGACTTCGTTATCTTCTAGTATATCGAAATAACTGAATTGTGCTTTATGCTCTTTTAATATATCTACTACAGTAGCACTAAATCCGCATCTTGGTTGATGTGGGTCGCCTTTCATAAACAATATAATATCGTTGTCTTTGATTATTTGTTCTAATTGTTCTTTTGTATTACTCATCTGGAAATCCCTCTTCTACGAACAGACTTAACTGTTCTATTTGTTTGTCCGATAGTCCTGCGGCTTGACCCCACATCATCGTACTGTTCATTCCTATTTTTTCTCTATTTTTGTAAGCATTTAGCCTGCCTGCTATATAGTCTGAACTTTGTCCTGCTAACTTAGGAAACATACCTTGTCCCTGTCCTTGTGCACCATGACATGCGGCACAACCTGCCCATAGTCCTCTGATGTTTTCAAACACATCAACTATGCCTGCTTCTTCTTTGGCTATTGCTATAGCCTTTTGTTCTTGTATTTGTTCTCCAACTGTACCATTGTCTGCAACATACTGCTCGTAGCATTCGCCTGTGCAACTATGATTACTTGCATAGCCTTTGTACTCTACGTTTGGATATATAACCCCTACAAAAAAGACTGTGAATACAGCAATGCCACCTAATACTAAACCTAATTCTCTCATTACTTACCTAAGCCTTCACGCATTACTAATGTTTTAAACTCTTGGTAGCCGCCAATCTTTTCGCCATCAACTATAATCTGTGGGAAAGTTCTTGCACCTGGAAATGTTTCCATTAGTGCTTCTCTGTCAAAGTCTTCGTCCAACATTTTAACTGTTAAATCGTATTCTTTTTGTGTTGCTAAGTTCTTTGCCATATCACAGTATGGGCATTGTGGTTTACTGTAAATTTCTACTATCATATTATTCCTTATTTTTTGTAAGACGGAACCATAATGCATCATCCTCATCTTCAAATGTTATTATCGCATATTTAGTATCACGAACAACATTGAAATGCCATCCATACTTTCCTTTTGCATTAGTATTTATATCGGATAGTAGGGTATGGGGTATGCCAATCTGGCTCCAGTCTTCGTCTTTGCCATCGTAGTATCCTTGTTGCCAAACTAGTTCGTGTTCAAAGAACTTATTGTAGCCACAGTCTTCTCTCCACTCTACATCGGCAGATTGTTTCATACCATTGGTCTGAGGAGTACCACCCAATGCCTTGTCAATCATTTTCCTTAAAAGTTCCACCTGTTACTATCTGTTCCTCTGGTTCATTGTTGCCTTGTTGCTCTATCTCTTTTACTACTTTGTATAAGAAATGTAAGTCGAATACAGTCTCTCCACGTTTCGTTTCTTTAGTTAAAGCATTAACCCTATCTATGAATTGTTGTAACGGAGAGTCCATTACTATGACTTAGATGCTTTACGTTTAATTTTGTTTAATACTTTTAGTCTTAGTTTCAATTCTAACTTAGTCTTGAAAGGACCTTCATAACCATATGTTATAAGTGTATTAAGTTTTGGACAGTTACCGTGCTTCCAACCTTTCTCAAAATTAATAGCATACCAACCTGCCGCATAGTAAACATTACTGTTTTCTGTTTTAGCAAACAATGGAATCTCTTCCATGTAATCCTCATGATCCACTTCAACTGGAACAGGATTAGGATAGTCTACACTATACCCTTTGATATAGAATGTTGCTGGTTGATTAATGTCTAACTCTACTTCATTATCAAATACAAATTGATTCTTAAATGCTTCTTGAACTTCATCTCTGTTCTCGAATAGTATCGTTTCCGTTTTGTCCAAGTATGTGTATTTGTCTTGGACTGTTTTGTGAAGTATACCTACACGTTTCTCGTTATCATTAACGATCCATGCATCTTCACTTATCTTTTGCAACTTTACTTGCTGTTTGAACTTAATCATTACTTTACCTCCTCAGGATTGATTAAAACTCTAGTGCTAGGTTCAGCACCAAATTCTCTTTTGTAAACCTTATCACCGGCTCTCTCAAATATCCAACGTTGTTTCGTTGGCTTCTTAATTTCTTTCATCATCTTATCTATATCTTTATCCAGCTCGTCCATTTAACATTCCACTATATGTCTGAGCATTATCACTCATACGTTGTAAGTTCCACTTAGAACAAAACTTCATAAAGTGTATACCTATGTTAGAGACAGGATCATTGTTCTTGCCTTCGTTCATACGTTGTACACATAACTCTTTAACGTCATCAGGTTGCTTAGTTAAGTCTATTAATGTCATGTTACGCTCAAAGTCTGTGCGAACTCTATGTTCGTCTCCTTCATGGTCGACCCAACGTTGTAGCATAAAGTTATTGTAGTTATAGCCACCTGTGTTTCTGTCATCAAAGGCTTCTCTCATACCTGTTTTGTTCTTAGTACCTTTTACTCTAGCACCAGGGTATGCCGCAAACACATTGTCTGAACTATCGCCTCTAACACACTTCTCAAACAATACCCACTCAGGGACAATTGGAGTCTTAGGTGCATTAGTTTTCTTATCTATAACTTCATTTCCACTCTTTAAATCTTTCCAACCTTCTAATGTAACTACTTGATCCGTTGTGCCGTTGTACTGCGTTACATTGGGTGCTAGTAGCTGATAGAAGTCACTGTCTGTGCTAACTATGTAATGATTATCATCTGGATGTTGTTGAATCCATACAGCAATCATATCATCTGCCTCTGCTGTTTCGCATCTTACTACAGACACATTAGTCTTTTCAGCAAAGAACTGTACCATACTATCGTATGCTTCAAAGTATAGCTCATCATCTTCCTGTTCTCTAACACTTCTACTGTCTGCTATTACTCTACGGTTTGCTTTGTAAGGAGTGTAAAAGTCCTTACGCCATGAACGACCTTCCAAACATAATACAATATGATTGCCATCAAACTCTCTCCAGCACTTGTTAATGCTGTTAAACATAATGTGCATAGCCATACCAATCTTAGTATCGATGTCAGCACCTCTGCCACCAACATGCTTGGCTCTCATAAACATATTCAATCCATCAACAAGTAAATAATTCATTAGTGGTTCCTCGCTCCATCAAATACACATACAAAATACAGTCCCAACTTTCCTGTGTTATAAACTTTATGGAACTCTCCGTCATTAATACAAATAACATCATTAGGCTCGACTTTAAACCGTCTGTGGTCTATCTCCATCTCACCTGTGCCTGATACAAAAAAGTATACTTCTTCCTGTCCTTCATGTCTATGTCCACTTGTTTCTTGATTCTCTCTTAAAAAGGTACTACTTAATACTAAATTATTACCAAATGGGTTGTCTTTTAACTTATAAACACTAGTATCCTTGATAACTTCTCCACCAATGTCATTCATATGAACTTTCTGCATTATGACTTCTCCCTATCTGCTATGCCGCCTTCCATAAAAGCATCAAACGGACTATCTTCTGTCCATTGATTACTTTGTATTTTACGCTCTTTTGCCGCATCTGTCAAGTCTTTCATTAGGTCAATATTCATTACTTTGAAACTGCCTAGTAAGTCTACTATCTCTTCATCTGATAACGATTGTACAAATTCTGCAATACTAGGTACCATATGTTCGTTAACGAACTTGGCTAGTTTTGCCTTTGCTACTGTGTTATCAATGTTTGCCATTACTTTGCTTCGTCATTAATTGTAATGACATCTTCCTGAACTTCTAGTCCGTAGTCTTGATCCTCTATCTCTTGTAGTAAAACTGTTCTACAGATATCATTGAACCATTTGTTTACTACTGCTTCATCAGTTTCACCAATGTAACCTTTACCCTGTAACATAACAACAAACTCATCGTTCCAATCTAGTTCCATGTAGCCTTGTTTAGGATCATCAACGTTCACATCCATCTTTTTAACATCTACCCAAGGAGTTTTGTCAATGATAGCATCACGTTTCTCTGCTTCTTTCGGTGTAATCACACCTTCTTCTAGTTCTACTTTAGTTTCAGCTTTCGCCTTCTCTTCATCAGTATTACACTCAATAATTGCCAATGCTTTCTTCAACTCAATGCCATCAAGTTCATACTTTGCCTGTGCAATCTCTCTTGCTTTACCTTTTGTAGTCAAACCCTTAGGGGTCATTCCAAATGGTATTAATTTATTCGCCATCTTTCTTCTCCGTCTTTTGTTTACTGTGCCAATCATGTGAACAGTATGCATCACAGAACACATGACTTCCATCTGCTGTGTGATATTTTATATCTAGCATGAGTAATTTGTTGCAACTGCTACAATATCTCATACTACCAATGCCTTATGTTTCCTGCTATAATAAAGAAACATGTTATAAAGTTTACTAATACAACTATACTTCGTATAATTGCTACCCTGTCTGCTGTAACTGAATCGTCTGATGCTTTCTCTCCTAGACTCATTGCCCAGAGCTTCCAATAATATTTCATCGATCTCTATACTCCATTGGCTTACAAATTGTAATAGGATGTCCATGCTCTGTAAATTCCGTTGTACAATTTGCATACTGCCAGTACGTTGTGAAACTAAACAATGCTAGTAGTAATAATGATATCAAAACAATAACTCTATTCATTAAGTACCCCACGCATTACCAAACAAACTAATATGCAATCTAGGACTAAACTTGTATCCTGTCTGCATACATGCTTCTGCAACATCTTTCTCTGTGAGCTCTTGTTGTTCAAACGTTGCACCTTCTGGCATACAGTAAATAGAATCTATCTTAACTCCTGCTTTCTTGTATGCATCTACAAACATATCAACTTCATCAAAGTCAGTCTTGTCTCTAACAACAAATTTATTATATAAAAAACTGTTCTCTACTTTGTTCATACTAACTAATGCATCTGGTATAAGTGTATCTTCTAACTTCTCTGCACTAATAGTTAGTTTAGGTGATGTACTCCAAGTAACATGTACATCTCTGCCTTCATTGTTAAAGTATTCAGTCATATTATCTTCACAATGCTTACTGCCATTAGTTTCAAATGTTACATTAACTAATCCATAGTCAGAATGTAATATATCAATAAGGTCGGGCCAGACACGTTGCCACCCTAGTAGCGGTTCACCACCTGTAATCACCAAGTGAATGTCTTCGCCGTGCCGGCCCTGGAATGTGCCATTGGGTAAAAGCGATGTGATGTGATTAACCACTTCACTTACTGACTTTGTCATCTGTAAGTGTTTATACTTCGCCGCCCAACTGGCACTACTGTCACACCCTATAGGGGTAACAGGTAAATCTTCAATGCTTTTATAAGCATTGGGATGGTTCTTGTCTGCACGTTCATCAGTTAGGTAAGGCATACTTTCCTTCGCTATGATGTCTCCACGTGGCTGTCCAAATCCTGCACATTCAAAGTTACAACCAAAAGTCCTTAAGAATATACTTGGCACACCTACCCAACGTCCTTCTCCTTGTACGGAGTAGAATGCTTCGGAGTACCTTAACTTAGGTTCCTTCTTAACTTTGCTGTCAAATTTCTTTACTTCAATCATTATTTCTTCTTTGTATGTATTCATCATAGTCTAAGTCTTTCTTAGTTCTATCAATGTCTGTAAGTATATCTGGTACTGCTCTATGCAATGCCTCATTAACTAATACATGTAATTCTGAATCAAACTCTCTTTCTTCTTCTACTGTTATAACATTATCTAAACAACAGATTCTTAATCCTTGATTCATTAGTTTAGCAAAGTTACCTTCCTGTGGATAAAAGTAATGTCCTTTTGCTACTAGTTTAATGTATACCACTTGGTGTAGGTTGGTTACTTCGATAACAGTATCTTCTGCACCTTTGCCCACGTTTACTAATTGTAATATCTTATCTGTATCCGCCATTGGGATATTAGTATTGTCCGAGTAAAAGTGAATAGCCTCATAGACATCTTCGTGTGTAAGTTTAGGATATATTCTAGTTAAGGCATCAAGTGTTTTACCTTTACCTATGTTTGCACATATAGTATCTACTGGAACTAATCCATTTGTTGTTACGAATCCTGATTGTCTGCGTTCTATCATATTTAACCTTTACCGTTTGCAAATTGCTGTTGAAGTTTAATATTATCCATAAACTCCTGTTGTACTTTAGCCTCTTCTTTAAATGCGCCTTCTAATACAGTCGTTTGTGTAAGACTGCTGTGTGCTTGTACACCTCTATTCTCTACGCAACCGTGTGTGGCTTGTATGTAAACTCCTACATGGTCAGTTACACATGCTTTCTTAATCTCTCTAGCAATATCATTGCATAGTTCTTCTTGTAGTGTTCCTCTACTTGCACACCATTGTGCTATTCTAGTATATTTAGACAAACCTATTAGTTTATCACTTGCAATAACACCTATGTATGCTACACCTTTAACTGTTTGGTGATGATGAGAACACATACTTGTAATCTCACTTCTAATTACAATCATACCTTTGTAACCATCTTCTACATGGTTAGGGAATGCCGTAGCATTAGGGATAGGATCATACCTACCAGTCATTAGTTCATTGATATACATCTTTGCTAGACGTTTACCAGTCTGGTTACTGTTAGGATCGTTCTCAATGTCAATTACTAGTCCATCTAGTACTGCTTCAAACTTAGGAGTCAACTCATCTACTAGTAATTGCTTATCACCTTCATGTAGGAACTCACTGATGTTATCACCAGCCCAAAACTTTGCTCCTGCTTTTTTAATTCTTGCTTTTATTATATCGCTTGTACTCATCCTATCCCTCCAGGCCAATCATCTAAGTAATGTTTGGTTGTTTTTTCTATAATTCCGTTGTTCCAATTTTCAGCACAATCATTTGCATAATGTATACTTTTACCTGGTAACTCTCTTGTTTCAATGAGAACATTATCCTCATACATCTCAACTTGCCAGCAAGTAGTTTCTAATACTCTTGAGCTACGTTCAGTTGTACCTTTAATTTTGTTCTTCATTGTGTTAAAATCTCTATCTATATCCTCAAATAATTCTAATTGAATCACTTCCACCACTCCTCATAAGGAAATACTATCCATTGTTGTCCTTCTACTTCATCAAGTTCTTTGGCAGTAATAGATACTTCACCAAAACTACTTGATAACTTATCAAATAATGTAACATATTTTAAGCCTTCTTGCAAGAAAAACATTGACTCATTTGAATCTTGTTCTATGCCTAAAGCAACACTATGAATACCTGTAAGTGTTTTACCTGTGTCATTAATGTCATCTATAATAACAATATTCTTACCTATGTATTTAGACAAAAGTTGTTCTAATGTTCTAGAATCTTCGACTTCGCCATCTCTTGTTTGCCATTCAAATCCATGGAATGGAACATCATAGTAATGACTGAGCATAACACCTATTGCATATCCACCTCTACCAGGTCCTAATATAACATCTGGGCTATATTTTTGAACTGCCATTTGTTGTGTGATGTTAGACATCATCTTATCAACATCTGACCATGTGTAATATACTTTGCTCATAGGTTTATTATACCGGATTTTGTGGCAAATGTCAAGTAATATCTCATTTATTTCTCCTACTAATTAACTGGAATTACAATCAAAACAGCAAATAAGATTAAGCCTATCCATATAAAGGCTCTTCCCCATCTATCGTTCATAACTACCTCTTCTTGATTTTAGTCTTTTGCCATTTAATTTCATCAAGTATAATTTGATGTATAGAGTTGGTTGGCTCCCACCCTAATAAATCTTGTGCTAGTGTTATATCTGCATGAGTCTGTATCATGTCTCCGGCTCTACTAGTACCCATTGAGGTTTCAATTGGAGTGCCTATTTCATCGCCTACTGCACCTATTAGTTCTTTCATACTAATTGGATTACTATTACCAATGTTTACTGTAATGTTTTCATGTTGGTCAAACATATAGTAAGCCGTGCTTAGAAATGCTCTTGCTACATCGTTAACATGAGTATAATCTCTAACGCAAGTTCCGTCTGGTGTGTTATAATCATCGCCATTGATTACAAACTCGTCTCCATTTAAACCTGCTTGGGTAAGAATTGGCAGTACATGGACTAACGGATCTTTCTGATATCCATACTTGCCATTGTTACTACCTGCTACATTAAATAGTCTAAGGTTAGCATAGTTAAAGCCATACACTTCAGCATAGTCTTTAATAATATTCTCTGCCATTTGTTTTGTTCTACCGTAAGGATTAACAGGTCCACAAGGATCTGTTTCTTTGAAAGAACCATCTTCATTTATACTTGTACCATACACACTAGAACTACTAGCATATATAAAGTTAGGTACCTTAGCACCAACGCAAGTATTCAGCAAACTAATAGTTTGGTATACATTGTCTGTGTAAGTAGGCATAGGATCAAGTACACTCTTAGGTACACTATTATCTGCCGCAATATGAATAACAGCATATGGTTTAATTAGTTCTATTATACCTTTTACTTGTTTGTTATCTATCTCAAACGGATATTGTGTAACACCTGGTATCTCACGTTTCTTCCTATCAATGTTAATGACATTAAAGCCACTCTCTACAAATAGTTTACATACGTTAGAGCCTATAAAGCCACTACCTCCAGTTATTACAACTGCTTTTTCCATATTATTGTCCATCTATCTTACCTCGGATTACTTCATAAAGTGCTTTGCCACTAAAGAAGTTGTGTGTTAGGCTTGCCGCTTGTAAGTCAATCTTACCTTTGTCGTTCTCTCCTAACACTTTTTTAATGTGTGCTATTACTAAATCTTTATTCATCTTATAACTTTCAAAGTCTTCTGTCCATTCACTTGGATATAAAAACTCTCCAGTAAACATCTCTGAATAACTTAGTCTGTCTGGAACCATTGGATTAGCACCTACCAATGCTCCTTCATAACAACTAATGCCTAGTGTTTCTTGTGTGTTTGCACTAAAGACAATCTTTGCTCTACCTAACAATGAATGGTATTCATCCTTTGTTAGTGTTTGTTCCTGACATACAATCCATTCATACTCCGGCATTGTCTCAGCCAAGTCTTTGAATATATCTAATTGTTTCTCAGGAGCCAATCTGTGTGGGAATAAGATAATGTTCTCTTTGAATGCACTATCATATTCTTTTAATTCATGTTGTAGATACTCCATGGGCCAACCTACTATAGCCGCTTTGCCTGAATTCAATAACTCAAACTTCTCATACCCAAACTCTCTACAGAACATGTCTATATGAAAGTCAGTAGCAAAGAAGTTGTTGTCAAAGACTTCAAACATACTGCGTTCAGCATGTCTTACCCAAGGAGCATCTCCAATCAATCGACCAAGAAAATCTGCAGGATCATACGAGCCGGCATGCCATAAGCCGCCAACTTGTATTTTAACTCCTAACAGTTCTGCCATGTATTTAAGTTGTATTACAGTAGGATTCCATGCGTCTGTATAAAGGAAGTAATCGCCATCACTAACTTTACCTTCTGCAAACAACATACTGATAGTTTTTAGTTGCTCTGACTTCCAGTAGTTTGTACCACTAAAGTTTAAGAATGCTCCGGGGGTTGTGTCCGTTGGAGCATCACTAGGACCTTCAATAACTTCGACTTCCAGTCCAGCAAGTTGCATTTGCTCAGGCAAATACTTCTTCCACTGAGCTGTATATCTTGTCTCTACTGGTTCTAATTCAACTAAAAATACTTTCATAATTACATTGCGTTCTTTTTGTCTTGGATTTCTGCACGTCTAGACTTAGCTAGTTTACCTAGTTCGCCTAATGCCTTTCTTGCTCTAGTCGCCGCCGCTTTCACGCCATTGTCTTCGAACTTAGCACTTTCTTCTAGATAGGCTTCCATCTGTGCTTTTATTTGTAAATGTGTTTCACTACTCATAACTTTCTCCTTTATATAAAGTTTGTTTTAACATCCTTCGTTCGTAGATACATCAACATTTCCTTCTTGGAATCTGTTAATAGGTCTACTATGAACTGGATAGTCAATTTCGCAACCGTTTTCATTATCTTCGGCTACTGATATCTTGACAAATCTGCCAGGGTATCGTTTTGCGATTGCAAGATATAAATCCTCTGCAATCATTTCACAACTTTTAAAATTTAGTTGGAGAGTTGCTTCATTATAAAGTTTCTCCAACCATCTTTTAAACTGTATGAATTCAATGTCACGATCATCGTGAAACACTTCTATCCATACTTTAAAATGAAATATATGTCGGTGTGCATATCCTAAGAAACTAACGTCATACTCATCACCCGTTGCTAACATTGGATCGTCCAATGCCGCTGGATACTTATGTATGCCTTCCTTACTAAATGTAACCCAAATACTTCTCATTTTATGTCCTTAAACAATATTAGTTGCTTGTGGTCCTTTCGGGCCTTCTTCGATATCAAACGTCACTTGTTGATTTTCTTCAAGTGATGCATATCCATCTGTTTTAATTGCTGAAAAGTGTGCAAACACATCCTTTCCGCCTTCGTCGGGTGTAATAAATCCAAAACCTTTAGATGTATTAAACCATTTTACTGTTCCTGTTGCCATTCTATCTTCCTATATTATGAAGGGTATTTCCTTCGTTACTTCCAAAGGGTAATTCCTTCAAAATCTGTGTTACTTGAATAATCAAGTGTTATCTCCGTCTCGATAAACAACTCTTTGCTTATCGAATTTGCCTTTACCTAGGTCAGGATTTCTGCCCTTCTCCCAAGGTAGAGGTAATGTCTTGTTCGCTTTACGCTCTGCAATGATATGATTCGTCATGAATGCAAACATGGCTGAGCCTATAACTAGTAGTATTCCTATTAATGTATTAATCATCATACTCCTGCATCTCTATGAGCTTATCTCTAAACTCTGTAATTACTTCTATGACTGATTCTATCTCGTTCATATCTTCTTTAGTATCAATCTCTATATCTATTTTTATCTTCATGTTTGTATATATTACACTAATTCGTTACCAATGTCAACCATTCTTTTTGGTAATTAGTCAATGACTTTATCTCCAACGTATGCGGACCAATCAGTATAGCTGGTCCTGTTTCTTAAATTGTGTATACTATGACACCAAACTCCACCATTGGGACCTTTGAATGCCTTATCATCTATCTTCAATGTAGCATTATAATTAAACTGATTAACATATGGCATAGGTACACTTATCATTGCTACGAACTTGTTGTACTCATCATACCCTGACTCTAATACTTGTTCACAGTATTTTGCATTGAAGTCTAGTGTAACCCAAACATCTGCTTTAATAAGTTCATGTACTATGTAGTCCCAGGCTTGCCAATCTTGTGGAGTCTCTGGATTAAATGTGTAACCACATCCTAAGTAAACATGCTCGATGCCGTTGTCTAACATACGTTGTAGTATCTCTTTAGGATTCTGTTTTCCTACTACAAACAATGTATTCATACCAAACAGCGGACTGCGTTCTACTTCTACACCTATAAAATAATTAGGATTATCTCCAAAATTTTCTCTATTTTCTACTTTCATACTATATGATCCTCACGTTCTTTCTTTGCTGTTCGTTTAACACCTGACTTGCTTGTATACTCATCTGTAATACCTTTTGTTCCTGCAGGAAGTTCTTTTACTAATACATACAAAATCATGAATATCATAATTGATACTCCGATTGCAAATAAAATAAAATCTATTGTAATTAACTCATCCATATTAAATAACTCCTGCCCTTGTCTGTGCCGTTTAGTTTGTTCTCAAATGCTGTCTTGGCATTATCTCTATTGTATGCTTTACACCACATATCAGAAACATTTAAACTGCCACTCTTAATACATTCCCTAGCATATCTCATTGACTCTATAAATGTTTTGTCTCTTGGACTAGGAAATTTAATTGTAATGTTCTTCCAAAGGTACCTACTGAAGTCTATATTGTCTACTTTCTTTTCTGCCGCACATACATAGATGCCGTTCTCATTTACATAGTTGCCTGTCATGTATTGTGGCTTACTGCTATAATCTATAAATGCATCAAAGCCTTCTGTACCTTTTCCTGCTGGCATCTCTAAATGAAAGCCTGAGTGCTTCATCTGAGTAACGTCTTCGTTGTCCCAATACTCAGGATATGCTTTGCCATATACTGTAAAGTTTGTATACCCATTACGTTTTAATGCATAGTGTGTAACTCTTGCAAGAAAGCCTGTGCCTATAATTGCTATGCTTTGATTCTTATCTTGATTGTCTGCATTGTAAACTGCATTAGCAACATTAATGCCACATGCAACTGGTTCTAATATCCACTTAGGGTCTGCTTTGTTTGGTACTTTAACAAATGTTCCTTGTTTGGCATTGTAGTAATCTGCAAAGCCTGGCTCGCCTCTTGTAGCAACCATGTCGCCTACTTTTATACCCATGTTTGCATTAACCAAACTACCAACCTTAGTAACTAAACCTAACCCTTCATGCCCTTGTATCTCTTGTGGTAGTGTAGGAAAGTCTCCATTGTACATAGCAACGTCACTACTACATACTCCAGTCAGTACTGATTTAACTTCTACTTCATCTTTAGCAGGCTCAGGCTTATCCCATATAGTTTCTAATATGTCTTGATTACCTGTTGTATGTAATAATTTAACCTTCATGATATGCCTCCAACTGCTTGTGAATCCATGTATCAAAGTATCTATGCATATTGTAATCTTCTGTCATTGCTTTATGAATCATCTCACCATAAGCATAGTCTGGACATAATCCAAAGTGCCAAATGTATTCGCTATCTGCTGTAATAACTTTAATACTTTGGTCATCGTATCCTGCTTTCCAACTTGCTCTAAGTGTAATTGGAGTAACACTATTCATTACCCAACTCTCTTCTGCAAAGTCGCAAACATTATACACACCATCTGACTTAATCTCACCATAGTCACTGCCGCCATCCATTAAGTCTGATAGTTGCCATTGTTGTGCCATACTGTGACCATTACGTTCTAAACTATCTAATGGAGTTATGTTTATTAGTTGTGTGTATAAGTGTGGGAATAAGTCTAATGCAACTCCTCCCCATGCAGTCTTTCTATTAGTACTCCATCCACCTGGGTTGGGTACTCTGTTTTTGTTTAACCAGTTGATCTCAATACGCAATGGCTTCTCTTCTGAGTCTTTCCACTTTTGTATTGCTCCTAAGTTATTCCTGTACATATTGTTCTTGCACATAACAAACTTAGTCTTTGGATTCTCATCGCATAATGCATTCCACATATCAGCACTAGGTAATCCAGGCTTCTCTACTAACACTACTTTACATTTATCAGCAAGTTGATTTGCTATTAGTTCATGTGAGAAGTTAGGAGTACAAATTACTCCAACTTCAAACTTACCTTTAATATCTGTAGGGTTATTGTAGTCCGCTGTAGCGTCATACAAGTCGCATGTAGTTACATCAAACCCTTGGGCTTGTAGTTGTGGTAGGTAAACGTTCTTACCTATTCCTCCTGTACCTACTAGTATTGCTTTCATCTTATAGTTGTCCAATCCCTTTGTATGGGTTCTTTAAAGTTACACCAGTTACAAGGCTCACCCTTTGCAGTATGAGTTGGTCCAGCGTCTTTGCAAACATGGAACCACATCTTGTCTTCGTGTCGTAATTCATATTCTAGTTCTTCTCTTTTAAAATCTCGGTTCATTATCACTTATCAACTTAACTTCGAATGTATCTTCCTCACTATCATGTTCTACTACAAAGGGAGGTACTGCACCTTCCTGCTCTAATAGTTCCAATCCTTGTGTGAATGTTCTAAACTCGTCCCTAGTCATTTTCATTACAGTTCCTCAATTAAATTATCAAGTGCCTTCTCTTGGATTGCACCAAACTCCTCTTCAACCTGTTGCTCAACTTCCTCATCAAAGAACATACTAGCCGTACTATTTTTAAATGCACTATCGTGATCCTTGTGTTTGTTATTACTAACATCATCTAAGAATGGTCTGGCATCTTCTAATAATTTATAAGGGTCGGAACTTGTGAATAGTTCTTTAACAAATGTATCAAACATTAACATATTCCTAGGCGTGTATAAACTTTCTTGATTAAGTTTCTTACCTTTCTTCTGCCAGTTTCTCCAATCTAATTGATAGTTCTCACATTCCATTGTTGCTAGGCTGTTTGCTTCTTGTACTGCTCTAATATGCATGTATACATTGTGAGACATCAGTAAGCCGTATGTGAAACTATCCCATGAAGTCTTGCCTTCCTTGTGTATCTTGTTCAACATACCAGGAGCATACCAATTAACATCACCAGTTGTAAGTCTACTACCAATCTCACTCTCCCAAGGGAAAGGATTTTCAGATATGTTGCCTGGACTAAAGTGACTGAATGCTTTGTTATCAAAACACTTCTCCATAATGTAACTCATTTGTCCTGATGTAATCTTGTTTCTAGTATACACTAATCCGTTTGCACTACTAATGTATGGACTAGCACAATCAAAACTAACTGTGATATTTGGATTGATGTGTTCTCTTATTTGTCTTTGTATGCTTGTGAGCATTACACCCCATTCAAGTTTACTAGTACCCAAGAAGTGAATCCAGTCCTTGTCATGTAGTAAGCCATCGTCTCGCATAATCATAATACGTTTGAGTACCATATGCATATCACGAATGTTGTTACCACCCATGCCCCAACCTTCTAATCCATCTGGACCTTGGGAGTAAGGCTTAACTGTTTGATACCATTCTTCTGCATCGTCCCAATACGTTCCTTGTAATACATTTAGGAACTTTGTATTGCCTATACGATTATCTTTAAACCAATCTAAGTTATATGTAGTACACTTTAAACACTCATCAAAGTTGTTTAGTCCTGTCTTTTCTCTAAAGCCAGGCTTACATGCCCAACTTGGTACATCAAATGTCATACTCCAATCTGCTGTTCCTTCTAACCATGCTAGTATCTTTGCTCGGACTCTATCGGCATCGCCCTTGTAATTCGCATCGCCTGGTTTCTCAAAGAAGTTTTCCCAGTCAAACTTAATAACACCTTTACCAATTTGGAAACCACCTGAGTCTCCAACAATAGTTGTATTAGTTCTATCTCTACCTTGTATAATGTGTTCCATTACAGCAGACTTATCTAAGTCTAAGTAAGCATGACCGGCACTATAAAGTGCTTTGTTGTAATAGTAGTAACCTTTCTCTTTATCTAAAAAGTTCATACCTTCCATGCCATGTTCAAAACCTTTAGGAACTCTGCTTCTTCCGTCTACTTCTGGAATATATCCTTCTACACTATTACATCTACCTAATAGCTCTGTAAAGAAGCCACTTATCGCTGGCAGGAATGTAGCATAATCGCTGTGTTTTGAGGATAAATCTCTCATTAGGACCTCGCAGGAAGTAAGTAAGTATAAATTCCCATACCACTATCTACTTTAATTTGTAGTAAGCCTTGATTGTTGAAGCTCATAACCAACGTTGAATTGTCTCCAAGTCTCAGAATCTTTAACACAACATCTAAAGGCCATTTCCAATCTGTAGTAATCTCACCTTCAACATTATTGTCAATTAGGATCTTTGTTCTGTCACTGCCGCCATCTCCAACATGGAAGTATAAAGCACCGTTGTCTGTCTTAGGACTAAAGTTGGCTTCATATGCCGCAAGTACTGTATTAAAGTATGTCAAGTCCTTCATCATTTTCTGTGTAGGAATAATGTTTACATCAAACTCAGCACCTTTAAACTTAATATCTTTAAGTTGTTGGTTAATAACATCTGCTAACATGAATCTATAATGTGCATCTGTACCAGTTGCACTAACAAACTCTACTTCAGTAGGAACTATTTCACCATTCCTGTCTTGTGTCTGTACATTAACAGTTGCCGCATCATCATCAAAGTCTGGATACTGCAAGTAACCTTTTAGTACACCCATTCTTGATAACCCAACAGTTGAATCAATAAAGTCTGGAACAGGATTGTTCATGATACCTTTAAGGATAACTGTTTTGTCAGCATCAACAGTCTCAATCTCAGTTGTCTCTGCTGTGCCTTTAATCTTTACCATTTCATAAATGCCTAAGTCATGTGTATGACGAATAACATCTTTCATAGTATCTTTAATATAATTATTCATAATTTCTCCGATAGAATATTCTTTTAAGTATTATACACTTGTTATTTAGATAAGTCAAGTATTTTTTACCGTTTTTCTTTGATTTCTTTTATCAAAATACAACCTTGTATAAGTTTTTCTAACAATAGCAAAGGTTGTAAATACTATTGTTAAAAAGACCGAAGTCTCAAATATTGTTAGTTCTCCCCAATATGCTATGTTCAGTAGCAATATGTTCAGTGGAAAGTTAATCAGTAGAGCTAATCCTGTATCGATTGTAGACTCCTTGAATGCTTGTTTCTTATCATATGTCATCAAAATTCAAAGAACGCATCTAAAGTTTCTGCATTGTTGGCTCTATTCAGATCCCAATTCATAACTCCTAATACGTTTCCTATTTTCTTATCTAATACTGCGGCTTCCATGGCATCCTCATCAAACGGTAAGTCTTTAAACCATTGTGGTATCTTTAACTCATCTGTAGGATAAGCGATACTGGCATAGTTCATAGCATTGTTCTTTAATCTACACACTACAACTTTTGCACCATCCATTATACTTAAACTATAGTTGTCGCTGTTAGCAAACTTCATGTTGTTGTAATTAATACTTGCTCTAACATGTCCTGGAATCATTTTATTTTCTTTCTCACCTTTCAATGCATCTAACTTATGTAATGTTATGCTTGGCCCAGGACCTTTAATTTGATTGTTGAGCTTGTTAGTGTACTTGGTCAAGTTATTAACACGTTTAGGCATACCTTTCTTCCAAGGATCTAATGACTTGAAGTCTGCTTTAAAGTCTTTAATCATTTGTATAACTTGTTCTTCACCTTCACCTTCCAATGTAGAGTCTAGTATTTCTTCTAGGAAGTCTTGTACAAACTCTGGAGTATCACTACGTTTGATATCCATTCCCATTATTTTTAGTTTACCACCCTCTGGTTGATATCCTTCTATGTCTAAACATTTGATAGCATATCTTTTCTTAGTAATAAACAATCCTGACTTACCAACTACTTCTCTACCTGCTTTAATAATACTACCTAATGCCATTGGACAATTAAAGTCCTTGTACATAAAGTCAGGGAACGTATCTGAAACTTGGTCACTGATACGGTCATACAGTTTGATTGCTCCGTCCATATCTAAGGACATATCATCTGGCATAGCCGGTGTGGCTGTGAAATACACAGAGTCTGTATCGCCATAAATCATGCATTCACCTGTATGATCGTAACTTCCTGTGAGCAACTCATTCACTTTTGCTCCCATGTGGCGAGTGATTCGCCTACCCGTCAAAGTTGTACTTTGACCAATTCGTTTATCGAAGAACCTACAGCCTGGATTCAATACCGCACCATATAAACTGTTCAGGTTAATCTTTTTAACTAACTGTCTCTTATCCCAAAATGCTATATCTTCTGGAGTTGTAGCGGCTTTCTTCTTAGCCTGCAACTCTTGTCGTTCCTTATACCAACGTTCAAGTAAGCCTGGAATAACTCCTGCTACATCTGTTTTAAATATTGTGCCGTTACTACTAATGCACCAAGGTTGTCCGCTGTTGAATATCAAGTTATAAACATCTGCTCCAGTAACATCTAGTTCGGAACCATCTTCCATATCTAACTTCATTACATGGTTAACATCTTTGTCCATTACCATTTCATATTCGTTAGTACCAAACTTACCTAACCAAGCATCTGCAAAGGACATCTTCTCTAACTTAATTTTGTTTGTTAGTTCTTCTTCTGTGTAGTCTTGCCTTAACTGTCCTACAATAGTTTCCTGTGCCATATTTAATGCACGGAACACACTAGGGTATAGGGAGTTAATATCCATTGAGCCTATCCATTCATGGAATCCTTTCTTAGGAGTTGCCACAAAGGCACCAGCCGCCGCTGTACTAGTTGGGTCAGGCTTACTACGTTTTCTATCTGGAACACACATGCCACGTCTATGTGCTTCGTTAATGATTGCTTGTTCAGTAGTTGCTACAGCACCCATTGTAGTAAATAGTAATACAGTATTGTCATGTGCAATAGTATTAGCAAGGTCAATGAACTGTAACTTCGTATCCATGTTAGCAATCAACATAACATCTTGTATGTTATATTCTAAAAACTTGTGGAAGTCATGATTATATAATCTATCTAGACTTCCTTCATAGGCTACTTTCTTTTCACCTAACTCCATCTCACCAATAAAGTCTAACCTATAACTGTGTCGTTCTTCATAGTTGAACTTTCTATACAGTTGCATGTAATCTAAATGCACTCTACCTATCAAGTCATAACTCTGTCTTTCACTACCAAAGTTATCATAAGTTCGTTCTTTAGGGAATTGGTCAAACAGACAAAACTTTCTAGTCTCTGCTTTACCTAAGACTTTTATAGTTCTATTAACTGTATAAGGAATATCATAACCTTCACTGTTCCAGCCACTAAGTATGTCTGCATCATCTATTAGTTGTAGGAATGTTTTAATCATCTGTGCTTCATCTCTGAACAACATGACTTCTGGTAATGGCTTTGCAATCTCTTGTGCTTGTTCCCAACTTAATGTCTTAGGTGGTACTGCCAAACATACCATAGCATCCATCCAATCTAAATAAACACCAATAGCAGTAATAGGCATGAATGCATCTTCAGGTGAACTAAATCCTCTAATAGGATCAAAGTCTACCTCAATATCAAAAAATGCTGTATGCAGTTTAGGTTGGTCTACACCTAGGTAATGTTTTGCTAACGTTTTGTTTACAGGCTTAATGTCAGTTTCATATAACTGTCCACTTGCTCTGTTAATTGCTACGTTCTTTTTGAAGTCTTTGTTGTTTCTACAAACTACTTCTGATACAGGATCACCATACACACTTCTGGATCTACCCTTAGGGTCTGCATAATAGAAATTGTATTCTGGTTTGTGCTGAACTAATACACGTTTACCATTTATCCGTTCGGATACATGTATAATGTCTTTAGTCCTGTCGTGGAATGCGTCTACATAACTCACTAATTACTTCTCCTAAACGTGTGAACTAAAGTTGATCTTTGCCGACTGCCGCTAAAATTGTTTCTAGCTCGTCGAATTTATCTGATTCTTCTCCAAAGTTTGCCTTGTGAGCTACTTTAATTGCTTTGTTTAGGATTGCAGGCTTAATTTCCATCTCTTCTGCTATTGCTTTGACGGTTTCTCTAAGTCCTGTTTGTAATGCGTCTACCTCGTATAATACTTGGTCGCCTTCTTGAATGAGTCTTTTAAGTCTTCCGACTTCTTCTGTGTTGAATGTTTTGTTAAATGCCATGTTGCCCTCTGTGTATTGCTGTGTAAAATATATTTATGTTAGTTTAAGTATTATATATTCAAATCCTGAATAAGTCAATAAAAAAGATAAATACACTATATACACAGGAGATAGCAAGATGACAGATGTAGAAAAGAAAATAGTACAAATAGAACTAGAAGTAGACACAACTCTTGTTGATAGTAGTAAAAATAAATATCAACCATGGATTGACTTAGCAAAGGCAATAGATGCCTGGAGAATTTTCCCAAGAGCATTCCTAAGTGTATACATATTTTTGTTGTATTACTCAGTAATGTGGTTTATGGAACTAGAAAGTCCTAGCCTAGAGCAATCAGGATTGATAAGTATTATAGTAGGAGCAGGTGCGGCATGGTTCGGACTGTATGCAGGAACAAGTAAAAAAGACGGTGGATAATAAATTATGGCATTTGTAAAGAATTTTGTTCGATGGAACACAAGAGAAGAAATCGAGGAGGATGATATCATAGAGTATTTTGATATTGTTCAAAGTGTTTGTGCGAGTAAAATTGTTAAAGGTATTACAGACGATGCAAAGAAAGTTGCAATTGATGTAGTAATTTATACAGATGAAGATGAAACCGGCACTATTTTTATTCACGAGATTGTGCTAGATGAAGAAATAGATGAAATCGAAGGTAATGCTATATCAGATGAACTAGCACTAACGTTTCCAGACTTGGAGAACTTTACTTTCGAAGCCTCTATAGAAATATAGCATGGCTAGAGACTTAGACGGCATTCCGTTTCACCCTTCGGAATATAATCCAGACTTTCCCAGACTTAAATGTAAACAATGTGGACTAATGAATAGTTGTTCACACGGTCAAATAGATATGGAACCATGGTACCCAAGACTACCAATACTTATTGAAGGCGGTATGGTAGAAAGTATAGATGATTTCACACTATCCGAATACACCGAATGGAGTTTACAAGCAATAGTAGACTCAGAAATAAACAAAACCAACGGCATGATTGTAATGCAAAACTTTATACATCCAGTTCTTTACACTAGATGCATAGATCATTGGCCCACAGAGATGGACACAATAGATGTTGAAGGTAGATATCAAAAGGATATGTTTTGTAATACTGTATTTGCTACACTATTCCAAAAGATATTTGACGATGAATATATTAAATGTGCAATAGCAGATAAGTTTGGTTTACAAGAAGAATATAAAGCAGACTGCTGGCTCTGGCAAGACACAGAAAAGTTTACAGTAAATGATGTGCATGTAGATTACAAAGAGTTTGACGTAACATTTGGCTTATACATGCCACAGGACAATTCTATTACACAATACGGCACACAATTTTGGAGTCCAAACTGTGAGGCAGACATGGAAGTAAGTTTGGTTAGAGAAGATTGTACACTAATAAAACAATTGCCTTTCCAACATAATCTATGTTATGTTATGCCTAGAAGTAAATACAGTTGGCACTCTAGTCCAATATTAGATAAACCTATGACGAGGAATCATGTTTACGGATATTATAAAACAGTTTGAATCTATAACAGACTCAGTTAAACAATCTGAACTACAGGAAGTTCCGTTCAGACATTTGTTTATAAGAGAAGTTATATCATATGATGCATACAGAAGTATCACAGAACTAAATGCACACAATGATTTAGAGATGTCTGACTTGCATGGTAGAAAAGAATACAGAATTATAGATAACAATGATGCATGGATATGGGAAGAAGAAAGCAATAAACTATTCCAAGAGCTATGTAAGAAATTTAGACTAGGTAAAGTAACAGACGAACAAGTTGGTTGTACTGCTACGTTCTGGGAAGACTCGGAGCAATTTACTATAACAGACATACACACAGATGCATTCTACGATACAGACTTAACTATTAGTTGTCAAATATATTTGCCAAATGATGAAAGTCAAATCAATCTAGGCACAAAGTTATATAGATATGTTGGAGACAATATAGAAGAAGATGCTAATCAGGACGAAGGTACTAAGTATCCACACCAAGCAAGACATGATAAACTAGATAAGTTTGAACATAGTAGAAGTGTACCTTTCCAACCTAACAGTATGTTCTGTACTGTGAACTCTAAAGACAGTTGGCATCAAGCACCTGTGATTACACAAGGTGTAAGAAAGAGTTTAATGCTTAGGTTTAAAGTATAATGTTATTAGTTGGCGGAGATAGTTTTGCAGAGTTCCCGTCAGATCCGCAACATGAAGGCAAGGGTTTAGGTGTTCACTTTCTACATTGGGCACAAATTATAAGTAATAGTAATGCTAAAGCCACAGGACGAGGTGGATATGATTTAGGATTTAGTTCTCTAGAGACATTGTCAGAACTATATAAAAACAATTACAGTCATTGTATATTCTTTATAACAGACTTTCTTAGAACATCTCAACAATTAGTAAACGACAACTTAGCAATATTAAATAAACTATCTACTGGTCATCTTACTACAGACGAATTTTACTCCAACACAATCACCGATCCCTCCACAGTCGCTACAGGTAGGTATGAAAGTCTACAACCAGTTAACGATTTATCATTTTCATCTTTAGGGATTATGAAACCAATAACAGATGATAATAAAATTCATAACTATTTAAAATTACAGCCTGACTTTGAATACATGCATACTAGACTTGGCTATATTAGTTTACTTAAAAATTATTGCAACAATAATAATATAAAAATATTGTTTGTTTGTCCTTTTATGAATGATGAACGTATCAATGATATACAAAAATTCTTACAAATAAACGTATTTGATATATTCCCTAATGGAAAGACAGAGCTATTTGGATCTGAAAGTTTTAAAAATAATATATCACATTTTAATGAAGAACAACATATAGAGTTAGCAGAAAGGTTTAGTAAAGAGTATCCAGATTGGATTTAACTTGCTATAGCTCTGTCAGCCATTCTACGCCAGTTAGTACCATCGTTAAATACAACAGTTGCACCACCAGTTTCATCTACACATAATGCTAAGTCACCTGCCGCTACTGAACTAGGTAAACTTGCTACTGTATAATTAGGTAGTTGAGGTAAGCCACTATCTGTTTGTAGATATCCTGTGTCGCTAAAGTCTGAGCCAAGAGTTGCTACAGTTCCAAAGTCGCTTGTTACAGTTGTAGAGTTTGCAATCGTATCGTAATCAGTTAAAGCACCAAATGATATTGCTGTAACTCTAGCAACATTTTCTGTACTTGCACTAGCACCACTCCAAGTAAATATACCTGTTGAACTATTATACGACAGTTCGCCATCTCCATTGTCTACTAAACTTATAGAGTTTCTTGCTCTTGCACCAGTATGATACAAGTTACTGCCTTCTGATAAGTTGTCTGTGCTATGGTTAGCAATACTTGATACTGTACCAGTTAATGCTCCACTTGAAACATCTAATACTGTTGAACCACTATGCTTAACATCACCTGTAACGTCTCCAGTTACATCTGAAACTATACCATTACTAAATGTTTTAACACCAGCAAAAGATTCAGTGCCTGTTGTATGCATTATAGATGAAGAGTTAGCAAGTTCTGTTTCTATGAATGCTGTTATTCTACCTGTTGTGGCAATCTCACTATCATTGTCATTCCATGTTTCTGAGGTAGTTACATACTGACTTGAAGCAAAGTCTTCTATACCTATTGCACCAGACAATACCAAGTCACCACTTGCATTAGGTAATCTAATGTTCCTATCAGCAGTTGGTTCTACAGTTGTTAAGGTAATTTCATGTGCGTCTGCAGTTGCTCCTTCAAACACCATAGCGTTTTGTACTTCTACTACTGTTGAATCTATAGTTGTAGTTGTACCTTCAACTGTTAAGTTTCCTGTAACAGTTAAGTCGCCAAAGTTTTCTGTAATGATTTTGTTCCAAGTAACAGAACTTCCAACTTTCGTTGCAATTTTTGTTTCATTATTGGATATATCAAACCAAAGGTCACCTGTAGTGACATCATTAGTTGCTGGTGTTGTAGTAGCGCCAAAGACTTTCGCACCTCTCTTTCCAAACTGGAATGACGAGTTCTGCGTTCCCTTGGCATTCATAAAGACTGCCATGTATTATTACCTCTATTCAGTTATTAAAACTGTCTAGGATTACTCCTAGTTAAAGTTATAATACTATTTATCTTCTTTGGCTAGTGTAACGCGGTTACAAAAGGTCTCTTTACATTTAGAGTATTCGGACACTTCATGGCTCTTAACAAAGGCACTAAAGTTAATATGTTGCCCTTGTGCAAGTGTTTCCTTGCCCGTAGAGTCACGATACAAGTCATAGAAGAACTTAACTATGTTATTCTCTGGTGTAAGTACTGCAACTAACATGCTGTTTGAACGATTCATATACCTAGACATAACAATTTCACCCTCGAACTTGTTACGCTTTTTAATCTCACCTTCGTACTCAGATACTTTTCTGAGGGATCTTTCTCTTGAAGACCAGTCATCATGCTTAACATTGTTTCTAAACACACCAGGCAATGAACCAACAATAGGAAGCCTATCATCCTTACCTGAGAGACTAATATCTTCTGCTTTAATTAATGCGGTGATTTTCTTCTCAAAATCTGTAAGGTCACGTTGCATAGCCTTAAAAATAAGACCTTCGAAGTATTCGATAATCTCATCGGCTTTGTCATAGTGAGTATCTTTCAAAGATACAGCGGACTTATCCGGTTCATGCAGTAAACCAAGCATCAGTTTGAAATTAGATTCAATACCTTTCTGCTGATTGGCTTCATGGGCCTTGATATATTTGTTACCTTGGAATTGGTCAACTGCCACTGCGTGAGCTACTAACTCACGTCCAGTGAACACTTTGTTTGATTTAACAAAAGCCATTTATGATGCACTCTCAATCATTGCTAATGGAACATTGTAACGACCTTGTGGTAATTGCACAATAGCCTTTTTAATGTTAACCTTAACAACTTCACCTAAAGTCTTTTTAGTCTTTTGAACCACATAGACTTGGTCACCAACTTGAATGCTTGATTTAGCACTTAATGTTTTAACAGAGTTGGTAAACGCACTTAGTTCGTTCAACTCAGTAAGACTAAAGTCACCGTTTTTGATTGCTTGTTTTATTTCGATTAATGTCATGTAAAACTCCTACGCTTTATTGTTTAATATGTATATATTATACCGGAATTCGTGGTAGAAGTCAACCTTTTTCTACTGATTTAGGGAGATTAATCCCAAAGATTCTCAAAATACTTGCCAAATAGCCGGAAACCGTTGCTAATACGCTCTTGGTATGCTGTACGCCCTTCCCAATCAATTTCAAATGTATCGTTAGGTCCTTTAACCATTTCACTATGACCTTTGAGTTTACCTTCAGTTATTTCAACGAATTGATGATCATGTTCGCCTGAATGGAACTGTTCTTCCCAATCGTTATGTTTGCTCTCAAAGGCAAAGATCATTTCGTCCATTACCCAATCCCAACGCTCAAAGAACTTACTATCAGTCTCACCATTTTTAGTGTATGCTGTTAGTTCTTTCTTAGTAGGACGCAACTCTGAAGGAACATCTTCAGGGTACACATAAGGGCCACCTTGCTTGGTCTCTTTGAGTTGCTTGAGCATTGGCTCAATAATATATGCAAGGGTATGATCCATGCTCCAAGTATCAAAGTCGTCTATATGCACAGATACTTTAGGTTCGTTTTTAATTCCCAACTTATACAGGAAGTTGTGATACCAACGATGTTTTGGGTAATTTCCTATTTTAACTTTCATAATCCACTGTCCCAATCACCAAATACTTGTGGCGCCTGTTCAGCGGCTTGTTCCATGTAGTAATCGCCTGGATAATGCTTTAGGCAACGATATGCTTCTTTCCTTATAGCACTTGGTACCTTAGGTGTCTTCTTAGGATCCATTAAGTCAACTAGAAATTGCCTAGTATTATTTACTGCCCATCTTCGTTCATTAGGCATTGTCATGTTCATTGCTCCCAATAAATATTTTAAGTGTACGGTTACCATCTTGTAGACTGTATTGCACACTTTCTTTTTCATCCAAGTAATGAACATAGGCACGACCCGTTTGGTCTATAACCTCAAGTCGGATAATGTTGTTCATTGCTTCTAGTTTTTTGCTGTCGGTCATACTAGTTTACTCCAATCTGTATCTTCATCCATCATCTGTATCTGACCACCAAATTGTTCATCCTCTTTGAGTTTATTGTAGATGCCAGCAGTACTCATTCTAAGTCCGTAGGCTCCTTTAGGGCATCTGTAGAGTGAACCGCTTTCACCATGGAAATGAATTTCATCTTCACGATCAAACACAAGAGTAATACCACTGTTTATTCTCCACGAGTCGCCATCTAGGTAGCCACCACTCCAACCTGCTAGAACTTTATAGAACGGGAATGTGCCTTTGCCTGCCTTAACTTTTAACACTACCCAACTGTCTGGACTATATTCAGTTATACTAACATCTCCACTAAGTTCATCATTACGGCAGTACCACTTATAGCACTACCAATCATAATTGCTTTGTCGTTCCAACAATGTCCGACGTATACCCAACTGCATGCCGCTAGTGCATAACATACCTGCCCAAGTGTACCAGCGCCTGCACTGATTAAAAATACACCGACCACACCTAGTATAGTTGCAACCCATTTAACATAACTGTCAACAGTTCCTGTGGGTGTTGCTGGCTTTAAGTCATCTACTTCTAATTGCAGTTCTTCCATCTCTTGTTTGAGACGTTTGCGTTCTGCATTAAGTTCCATTGCCAGCTTGGCCCCTCGACCCATAGTAGAGTCTTTGTACTGATCCTGTACTTGTTGACTTATATCTTTTTCAGTTGCTTTATCACTCATACTATTACTTATATCTTTAAACTGGCGAGCTAGTAAGGATTTGAACCCCAATCGCAAGGTTTTGGAGACCTGCATCTTACCATTAGAACACTAACTCAATAAATCCTAGTGAAATGGACATACAAATCACTAGGCTATCTTCCCAGGGGCGTTTCCCCTATGTTTGACTATTCGACCTACTGCTTTCAGTCTATTCAGTCCGTCTCGTGTGTTTACTTAGAGTTGGTTAGTTGTTTGATTGACCATGCAATCAGTCCTATTAATCCCCAAATAAAGAAATTGTTCCACCATGTGGTCACTATCTTCTGTATCCTTCTAGCTCTGCTTCTTCTACGATATGATTATATATCTGTTCCCAATTCTTGGCAACTAATCCATCTACAGGAGTATCCATGTTATGTCCATGTTCTAATAGTATTCCTTTGAAACCAATATCAGTACCTGCTTTTAAGTTATCTGGCTTGTCTTCAATCCAGTAACATCCTTTATGTTTCAATGCCAGTCTCTTTAGAGCAACGTCTTTGTCAGCACCTGTGTCTAAACATATTACTTTGCTAAACGTACCTTCTCCCATTAACTTTGCTAGGTTTCTAGTTCTTAGCTCTTTGGCATAAGGATCTAAAGATAAAGAAGTTAATGCAATAAACTTGTATTGATGCTGTTCTGCAAGTTTTTTAATAAAGTATTGTGCATCACGAAGTGGAGGTAAAAATCCTATCGCGGCAGACTCATTAAATATCTTAACTAATTTGTGTCCAGCATTTCTAGACATGCCATACCTGTCACCAATGGAGTATTGGAATTGATATCCTTCTACCAGTTCGTGACCATGATGTTGCATCCAAACGTTGAACCCTTCTTCCCAGTCGAGAACCACGCCGTCAATATCTGTTATTATGTATTTCTGTGTCATGAGTGTATTATACCGGAAATCTTGGATAAAGTCAACCTTTTAATTGTTTATTGGATCTAACTATATGTTTTAGAACGTTTCTAGTTGCTACTTGAAAATGGTTTTGCATCTCATTTACGTCTGTAAAGTTACAGTTCACAACCTGCTCTACTATGTGTTGGGGTTTCTCATCTATAAGGTCAATGAGCATGAATATTGCATCGTCTGTGCTTATCATGTTCGCTTGATTGACTTCTTTAGTAGTATTAGTAACTAAAGGAGTATCAACAAAGCCAAAACTAATGTTATGTAATCTAGTCTTATTTGTTCTTGGATAGTTAAAACTACTAACGATACAAAAATGTGACATTGATTGCTTATCATTAATGTAATCAGACTCACCGTCACCTAACATCTCTGCAAGGTAGCCTGATATAGAACCTGTGTTAATAATTACTTTAGGCTTGTCGGACCATTCGGCGTATAAGGTTTCACAAATCTTGTTTTGCATTTTAGGATAGTATGCATTATTAAACAATACATCTGGATCATAATCTATAAGTGTCTGGATTATCTTATCGCCATTATCTTCTGCAATATTATGTCCGTTGCTTTTAGAGTATCCTCTAATTTCCCAATCGGGTTCAGTTAAACTTAATGCAGTATCTAATCCTTGTCCGATACCACTGGAGTGTCCTGTGATAGCTATTTTCATTATTCGAAGTGTTTTCCTAACATTTCGGATACATTGCTATCAACAAACTTCTCTACTTTTCTAACATCAACAATAATATTAATTTGGTTAACATTAGAGAAAGCAGATATCATTTTCTGCCAGGTGGCGTTAGGAGATGTTGGTAGTGGGTCTGCTAGTTCGCTATGGTCAAGTTTGGCGTTAGTACCGTCTCGAAATTCGATAATGATACTATCAATCATTTGAACAGGTATCTCCTGTGGGAACACCTGCTTTAACAGATTTTCAAACTTTTCATTCTTTGAATGTTTTGCAACCAATACAATCTTTATGTCATTATTCGACACTTAAAATCTCCTACATTGTAAGTTATATATAACGTTACTTGTTATATATTTATCTGCTAAAGAACTATTACGTTTCTAAAGTAGTCTTTGGCGGTCTGCCTGGTCCTCTCTTAGGACTAAGTTCAGGTGCAAGTCTATATGCTTCTGACTTTTTGCTATCCGCGTCACTTAACAATGCCTTAGCATCTTCTTCTAATAATGATGCCTGTGCTAGTAGATTGTTTGCCACATCCGCTGGTTCACTTCCTTCTGCAATGTCTGTTACAACTGGTGCTGGACCTTTTGCTACATCACCAACTGTCATATTTTCAGTATTTAAAGGTGGGTTACTACCTGCTTCAATTTTTCCAAGTTCTGCATTCACGTCTGCTAACTCTACTTCCTGATTTGGCATCGGAGTAAGTTTTACCATTGCGACTGGAACTTTGATTAGTTTTTTAGTTGTGTGCAAGACTTCTAATAGATTGTTTCCATCAGTTGCTCTTCTTCTGAAAAGTACATCTGAAACACTATTTGATTCTTGTCCTTCTGGAGAATCAATTACTGACATAACGTCATCATGTAATTGTCCTTCTAAAGTATCACTTACAACAATAAGTGCATTTTCTGTGTCATCAGGTAATTGTCTGAATACAACCACGCAAGGTTTGTCTCCATATTTACCAACATGTTTTAATAATTGTGCCATTTTTATTTCTCCTGTGGAGTCTCAGAGACATCTACGTCTTCGGACTCTGCGGCGGCTTTTGCCGCATCTTGTTGTTCTTTAACGTTGCCTAAAAACATCGCTAACTTATCGTACAAAGCGCCTACGACTGTCATTTCATTTCCTTTGTATGCACCACGTTGTGCTCCAAGGTCAATAATCTGTGCAATCTGATCTAAGTCACGTAATGTGATTGACTCGACTGGTTGTGCAGGTGTCTCTGAACTTTCTTCAGTAGTAGGTACTTCTTGTTCTACTACTTCTTCTGAAACTGTTTCTTTCTTAGCCATTAAAATATCTCCGGTTTAATGTTTTGTTATATGCATTTATTTATAACATGTTTTAACTTGTAAGGATTATTTTTGGTGTGTTTTTAGTCAAACACAACGGTATCTTCAACAAAACCGTCAGAATCTAATACAACACCACTAACAAAGCCGCCTTTGCCAGCTCCAGTGTCAGTAAAGATAACTGTTCCGCCAATAGCATTCGTTTCAATAACAACCTCGTTGATGTTACTTTCGAATGCAGGTACTTCACAGAAAGGACTCCTGTCGTGTCCAACAATAACAGTTCTACCTCTTGGGATTGCATCAGTCCACGCATAAGTTCTGTGTGGATACATATTGCCATTCCATTCTATAAAAGGTTTACTACTATCTATCTCACCAAACAACCTAGCTCTGTCAAATTTCTTGTGGTCTATATCATCTGACCAATACGAAGCAGTAAAGCCACCGTGAGTGATATGAGTATCACCAATCACCATGTGTGTTTTCATGTTGCTATAGAAAGACATAAAGTCTTCTCTAACAATTGAATCACTATTCAATGCTTCAACAGTACTAATCATACCATGTCCGATTGTTACGTTATTACCTTTAAGGTATCGTGCAATTTTGTTATCGTGATTTCCTTCTATGAATGTTGCTTTACCAGTTTTGGATAATGTACTTGCAAGAGCAATAGTTGAGGTTGCATGTTTTCCGTAATCTACAACATCTCCCACTGATACAATGTGTAAACCATGCTCTTCAGCATAGATAGAGGCATCCATAAAGAACTTGTATTCATTATGTATATCACCTAAAACTAAATATTTACTCACTGAGTTCTCCTACAAACTATATACATATTATAGCAAAATTCGGGGGTGTTGTCAACCTAATATTGCTCTAATTTGCCTTCCCTAACCAGGTCTACACTCACACAATGTGGGCCTCCTGCAAGGGTTCTCATATGGCGCATTTTGACTGGAACTGGAGTTATGCCATGCTTCTCCATTGCACTCATTAAGTGCGTTTCTTCTTCTGGTACTATGACTGTTTCTGGATCAATACTAAGTGTATTCATGCCTATCCAACTACTTGCTGGAGCCAAGTCTTTGTATGCTTTTTGCCCTACACACATCTCTTCTGTGTACCATATAATATCCCACCCATCAAACACATCAGGGACGGCTAATTTGCTTACCCTACTCGCATTCAACACTACAAGCCCGGGACGTAAGGGCATTATTGTACTGTCTACATGAGCCCAGCTATAGAGATCGTGCATCATATGAACTTTAAATGCGTCTCCGAGGGTGTTCTGTAGCCATTTAGCACCCTTCTCATTACCAGTATTTGATATCAAATACAATATATCGTACCCCATTCTAATCAAATTTGCTGGGTCTAATATAGGTTCTTCATTAGTAATGCTTGGGTCTAGTCCAGGTTGTATCCTAAACAAACTATCATTCAACATAGGTTTAGGCATTGGTAACCATTTAGAACCAGCCATCATCTTCTCTTGGAACAACTTATTGAACAAGAATGTCTCATGGTATCTAGCTCTTAAACTCATTGCACCCTCTATAATAGTATCGCCTATCACTGTTACACTATCTCTAGGGCAGTATGCTTCGTATTGGTCAGTATGCCACTTACCATTGGAAACTGCTGTAGTGAAGTCTACGGCTGTCGTATCGGGTCTATGAACTGTTATATCCGCTTGTTCTAGTATAGATACTAAGTTGTCTAAGTCCTCTTCTGCTTCTTCATATACCTTCTTAGGGTATCTGCCTTTGGGCATATTCTCATATTGTTCTTTGGTTAGGTTGGCATAGTTGGTTGCATGATGACTTAAATCATTCTCTGGAATGTTAGCACCAATGCTAGTGCCTATTATTATTTCTTTTAGGGGGTCCCACTCATTGCATGACCAAACTGGTGTTGTCATACTATCCTCTGGAATTGATTCATACTATCGAAGTCATCGTTGATTATATCATACAGTTGTGTAAATGTGTCTCCGAATGATTGTTCTCTATATTTGTCCATACGTTTCATCCATACTAGAAAATGCTTATATCCATATTCCGAAGTGTTTGGTAGCATCATATAATCTTTTACTTCCTGTCTAGTTATCACTTGGAGTAATTGTTCTTTGATATTATCTGGAAAGTTTCTAATGTTCATGTAGTCTGGACCTTCTGCAAAACCTATCCAAGGTTCTTCTCCAAATGTTTCTCTTTGCCAGTCCATAATCTCTTTTAAGTTTAAAACATTCTGTGTAGACATTGTCATGTTACCAAATATTTTTGTAGGTATTCCTAGTTCCATTGATTGTAAATCTTCTACAACTTCTAAAACAGTTTCCCACTTACCTGGATATCTTAAGTATTCAAACCTAGACTCTATTCCATCTATGCTTAAACTTATGTCAATACTCTTAAAATGTTTCCATTGTTCTCTTAATCGTTCTGTAGGTTTGTTAGTAGCATTTGAATTGTACATAAGTTCTACTTCTTTTGCTCTGCCAGTATCAACTAAGTATTGTAGTATTTCATATTGTGTGATATTTAATAACGGTTCACCTCCAAAGAATTCTAAACGTTCTAGATTCTTTGCAACTGGTATCCATTCTTCCATAGGCACATGAGTTGCTGGAAACTTAGATACAAATGCTCCGCCATCGCCGTACTCTTTTGCATACACTTGTCCTTCTGGATCAAACTGATTACTATCATGAGCACCACAACTTCTACAAGCAAGGTTACATACATTACTACTCCTGTACACAATAACTTTTGGTCCATCTAAGTATTTCTCTGTTTTAATAAAGTCTTCATACACATCAGTGTGACTGTATTGCTCTAGCATACGTTGTCTTAGGCTAGGTTTACCTATTGTTTCTTCAGTAAAACATCTATTGCATTCACTAGCTTTTTCATTGTTTAAATGTTGTTGTCTAAGTTCGTTAAGTTCATCGGCATGCCATTGCTGTTCACCGCTAAGATGTGCATGGGGCCAATCGCCTGCCCCAAATGGGCACGGACTATTCAATCCTCTGACATCTGGTCGAGTCATCATGAATGGTGCTAGGCATAAATTGTCTGGTTTTTTGTCTGGATAATCCATTATGATGCCAACTTTGAATAAAGCCGCAGAATTTTGCTTGGTATATCTTTAGGTATTTTTAAACTCATCAGCAATATTTATCCTATCTATTGCTGGAGCTGGTGCTACTTGTGGTGTATCAAATGCTTGAAGTACTCTTGCTACATCATCTCTTGATTCAAAATATAAGATCCATTGCTCTCCCATATCTTTGAGAACACAATATTGACCTATAGCATTGTTAGTTAACCATTCAACTACAAGAGAATCGTCAGTTACAAACTTATTGCTTAACATAGTAGCAAACTTATCTGTGCCAGTTAGTCCTGTGAATTCTGCTTCTGTTAGTTTATTAAATCTTTTTATTACCATTTTTGATAATCCTTCCATTCTACCATTCTAAAATCGTCTCCATCGAAGGCTACACCGTACAACCATGTAGGCCCTTGGGCGCCTCGATTTATCATGCCTTTGTCAACGCCGCCTTTACCTAAGTCCCCATCATTGATTCTACTTACTATATAGTCTGCCCAATCCATAGGTTCCGCATTGGAGGCAGGACATATACCATATGCATTGATGTCGTTGTTTCTGTTGTTCCATATAATCTCATAGTCTAATGCTCTAAGATTTTTATACATGTGAAGATGTGCAAACTTTGGTCTATGGTCTGCGGCTATTTGGCTAGTGATATAACAGATGTTTCCTTTCCATCCTTTTAATGTTAACCAATTAGTAAGATAAGTTTTAAACCAGAGTTGGTCTCTGTTATTTACCCACCATTCATTATATGTTTCAAATGTCATCTCACCTTCATGCTCTTCAGTGCTAATTAATTCTTTAACCATGCCAGTATTGATATTAAATATAATAGTATCAGGCAATGAAAGTGGTTCTAGTTCTTTATGAATAAATGATTGGATTAAATCTGGATGATAAAATACTTGTTTAATGTTTTTGTAAGGGCTGGCTTCTCGACCAAACGACTCAACAGTACCTTCCAGTTGAGATATTATTCGTTGAGACCAATCTGATGTTGCACCAAAGAACCAAGTTGACATTATTTTTTATCCGCTGTTTCATATGGTACAGTAGTACCAAATGGCGAAACTGGAGTGTTACCTCCGTAGCCTCCACCATGTACAATAAACAATGTATCACAGTAGTTTTCATCACCCCAACTATCCCAAGGGTAACCATCTGTAAACATCACAAACTTCTTAGGCATAATACCTTCTTCCTTGAACCAATTGAAACAACATTCAAAGTCTGTGCCGCCGCCACCAGCTGGCTCGTACTCTAAAAACTCTTCCATGTTATGCATAGTAAATACTTGTGGGTTATGAACTTCTGTATCAAAACAGAACAAATGTATTTTAAAGTCTGTGTACTGATCCATAACACCTTTTGTTTCACTAAGGATATCTCTCATCATAGTATCTGTCATAGACCCTGATGTGTCAATACCAAGTGCAATATCAATTGTTTGTTCTCTGTCCATACCAGGCATCCAAATGCCTTGATCCATTCCTTTACGTGAAGGTGTGTTGAAATTGTAATCGCTTTTGATAACTGATTGTATCTCTTGTGGTAAAAGTTCTCTCCAACTAAGTTGAGGTTGAACTAAACTATCAACAAGTCTTTTAACGCCACTAGGTAAGTTACCTGCACCAGCCGCCCTAGCCGCCTGTATTGTAGCATTCTTAAATTGTTCTTTAATAGTACGTTTTTCTTCAGCAGTATACTTTGCAGGACCTTTGCCATCTGCATCGTCATCTTGATTGCCGTCTGGGCCGGAACCTGAATCATCATCACCGTCATCCATATCTAAATGAACATCTAGTGTTGACATATCAATAACTCGACCTTCCTCTTCAGCCTGCTTAAATAAATCTGCATAAACTTCTTCTGAAGTCCAACGTTGGTATTTCCAATCAAAACATATTTCAACTAATGAAATCTTCTTACCAACATTACCTTCTACTAAATCCATGTTCACAACATAGTCGTTCGCAATGTTCCAAAGTAAAGGATTCTTATCGCCCCTACGACCAAAGTGGTCATAAACACAATGCTCAACTTCATGTCCACATAAGAATACAAGTTCCTCTTGATCCAATGCATCAATAAAGTTTCTGTTGTAGTAAAAGTATTTGCCATCAGTTGCGGCAGTTGGACACCACTTAGTAGCATCTCTAAACTCTAACCTACAAGCCAAGTTACCGTAAAATGGACAATGCAATAGCATATTGATTCTAGCCGCAATTAAACGATCCTCAATCTCAGCCGTTGTCTTAGTTGTCTCTGGTATATTTGCTAAAGCCTTGTGACTAGTGTCATTGGGCGAGCCTTCGCTTACCTTTGGTGCCTTAGTTGCTTGGTGTAAAATTGTCATCGTTTGTATACTCCTCAATATATAAACATATTATACGTTTATTTACCATCAAAGTCAACCTTTTTTTACCTTATTTTGGCCCTAAGGTATGGTAAATATACACATGGACAACACTAACAAAGTGATTATCTGTGGTGATTCCTTCGCTACTATCTCAAAGGATCAAGTACTCGAAGAACAATGGGCTCATATACTAGGCAATATAACCCTAGGGAGAACAGGCGCATGTACCACATATATCAAAGCCCAAGTAAAATATGCTGTGGAACAACTAAATGCAGATAAACTTATCATTTGGTCTACTACACCCGATAGGTTTGTATTTCCTATAACTCCTATCAAGCCTACTACAAATACCAGACCAAACTTTGGGCCAAATGGATACAAGCCAGATGATTGGGCCGATGAATTACAATCAGCAGGACCTATACTAGCAAATACTATCCAAACACATTTAGATGCTCGTGAGATTAACTATGAGTATCCAGACTACAATCCCATGTGGGCAAGTGATATACTATTAAACTTTTCTGTCCCTAGTGGCCCTTGGAATAAACGACAGAAGCATTTAACTGAAGGTCAATACAAAGCCTTTAGAGCCTACTTATTATATCTGTCTGATCCAGAACTACTAAGAACAAACCGTAATAACTTAATGGAAACCATATACTATTACTGTATGAAGTCAGGCATAGAAACTGTTATAGTTGATGTATGGTCAAATGAATCTGACAGCACTAATCCTAATTGGTGGGACGATGTTATAGATGCAGACAACATATCTATCGTAGATGGTTTTCCTAATGATGTTCTAAATCATACTGATTATATATTTGGTCCTACTGCACCTAGTAATCATTTACTACCTGAAGTACATTCTAGAATAGCCAAATACCTACAACAAATTTAAGTCAAAAAAAACCTCCCTTGCCTTGTGAGCTTGGGAGGGTAAAACACGTTATCGTTTGTAGGAGTAACGATGTAGGATACAACAACGAAGTTTTAATTGTTCATTTAAGAACCTGCTGGGAATAAGTATTTCCAGTAACGGTCCTTGAACTCCTTTTTGCCTGCTAGTTTGCGAGGCTTAATATCAATGTCATGGTCACTAAGAACAGTCTTAGCAGAGTATATAACTAGCTCTGGTTCAAAGTTATCCATAATAAAGTCAAAGAACAAATCAACACCTTTATCAAATGCTTTCTCATCATCTCTACTTTGGAGTTCTGCTAGTTCATAGCATAGTCCTACAGCAAAGGAGTACTGAGCTGACTTCTCTTTAATGTTAAGTTTCTTAACTTGCCCGTTGAGGACATCTTCTGGATTAGGTAACTGGCTACTAATCTTTCTGTGTTCACAGAACTTAATTGCCATGCCTTCTCCAATTGCTCCTGCAACTTCCGCCTTCTGTTGGAATGCTGATGCAGTATCAAAACCTTCTGTATTAAGTATTTCACTTACATAGTTCCACGAACGAGGTGTAGCAAACGATTGACTTGATGTCTTAGGATCAAAGTCAAACAAATCTGCTTTACTATATGTAAGGTAACCAATAACATCTTGGTGTACTTTATTGTTAGTAGCCCAAATGCTCCAATCTTCGAAGTTCACTTCCATGTTAATGTGTCTGAACCTGTTGCTCAAAGGACTAGGCATTCTATAAGTAACACCTCTATCAGTCTCTCTGTTACCTGCCGCTACAATTTTAACATTGCCTGGCATCTCATATTGACCAATCTTTCCATTAAGGACTAACTGGTAAGCCGCCGCTTGTACACTTGGGGGTGCAGAGTTAAGCTCATCTAAAAATACTATAATAGTATCATACTCATCTGCCAACGCTTGAGTTGGAAGGTCAGCCGGTGGAGCCCACTCCATTGTGTTGTTTTCTGGATTACGGAACGGATAACCTCTAAGGTCAGTTGGTTCCATTAATGCTAGACGCATATCAATCATATGACATTTGCCTAATTCACCTGAATCAGCAATTTGCTGAACAAGTTCTGATTTACCAATTCCGGGAGGACCCCATAAGAAAATTGGTCTGTTTGCCTTCATCGCTCTAAGAACGATATCTTTTGTGTCACTTGGACGGACTTGTAAAGTTTCCATATATTACTCCTACGTAATGTTATTATGTTATTTCCTAACTATGTATACTATTATACTGGTATTTTAATCAAAGTCAACCTTTTTCTGCAAATCTAACCAAATTTTCTGCAAATCGTCCCTTAATTCTGCCATTTCTTCTACTCGCATCTCTTGATTTAGCCTAAACATCATACGTTCTATGTTCTTTATGTATTCAAAACTTAAATCTAGATACTGCTCACATTTTGTTATGTGGTCATCCAATTCTTCTACACTGAATTCACCTACGAACTCATACTCACTGTCCTTCATAAACAGTTTGTGTGCTAAATCTGGTTTCTCATCAAACAAAAATGATTCAAAATCTTTTCGTTGTTCTGGGCTTAGTTGTCCTACTAGGTCGTCAAGAACCTCTCGGACAATTAAGCCAATCATCCTAGGGTCTTGTTCAGTGTTAGACTTTGTGGGGAAAGGAATGACATTATCTTTGCCATTCCCATCGCCGTCTTTTTTATCTACCATACTCGTGTCATCACCGTAATAATTTCACCAACTTCTGGTCTGAAGTCTCTGTGAACATTTACTCTAGTACCATTTTGTAAGGTACCGGTTACACCATATCCAATAATAACTGGAGCATTATAAGGTACTGTATTAATTACAGTCTCAATTTTACACTCAGCACCTCTTTGGTTATTGTGATCCATATTATTGCCAATCCTATTACCTAATAGTCCTGCAACAATTTTACCTGCATCACTGGCGCCAAGTTCATCTGCAATAGCAACTCCAACACCTGCACCAACTAATCCACTTGTAGAACCAAATCCACGTTCTGTTATTTGTTCAAGAACTCCTTTTGAATTCCTTTTATAACAAACCTTTTCTCTACTCTCTACATCTTTGTAAACAGTTCTAAGACTAGTAAGCTCGTTAACATTGTCAACGGTCATTGTTTGTTGGAATACTTGTTCACTCCACGCAACTGGTGATAGCATGAACATAATCATACCAATTAATATTAAATTTACATACCTGTTATTCATAAAATTACTCCTTTTATTAACTTTAAGTGCTTATTATTGCACCTTTTGTATGTAAAGTCAACCTTTTTCTTCCAAATTATCTGGCGCCACCCTTCATAGGAATCTTAGTCATATTGCTCCTTATCCGTATGGTTTTTGATATACTCTCTAATTGCTGTTAAAACTGCAGATTCTAGTAAGATAGCCACTGTCTCTGGATCTATATCTAATGTTAGTCTAGCAGTACCATCTGGTTGCTCGTCAATTTCAATTACTTCTATGCTCACAGTTTGTCTCCTCCGTGTCCTGTGGGTTGTAATGTCCACCGGTCATGTACTACTTCACATACAGTACACTTCCAGTAACTGATACCATCGTATTTGCCTCGTACTTCAATGCCAATTACGTTTTTACCAAAATGTTTTGGGCTGTCTGGTGTACACCCATACATTGCACCTGACTGTAATGCTTTACGCCTAGTATAGCCTTTACGTTCAAAGTGTTCAGTAATCGTTTCCTCTTCTTCCCATGCAATATTGCAACTTGGACATTGACTTGGACTACTCATATGCTTTCCTCTTTGTTAATTTGGTGGGCCCGGAGTGACTCGAACACTCGACCTGCCGATTATGAGTCGGATGCTCTAACCAACTGAGCTACAGGCCCAAATTTATTGCTCTCTGTTTTTACCCTGGGAGAGCCTTACCAGAATGTGGTACCCGGAGACGGACTTGAACCGTCAAGACCTTACGGTCGGCAGATTTTAAGTCTGCTGTGTTTACCAATTTCACCACCCGGGCATTAATCTTTGTTGTTGTGTACAATAAATGACAGACTCATGTCTTCATAATCATCATCGTCCCATACATCGCTTGTATCACACGGTACAAATTCTATACAACCGTCATCGTTAATCATTATAACGAGTAAGTCTCCAACACTAGCCTTAATGTGTTCTAGTGTAAGTTCTTTATCCATTATAATTGTTCCATTTGGTGCTACATCAAAGTGATAATCTAAAAATTTCACGTTAGGGTTCCTCTTTACATGCATTGTGTTTGGTCCGCCCTCCAGGATTCGAACCTGGGACCTACGGTTTAGAAGACCGTTGTTCTATCCAACTGAACTAAGAGCGGATAATTCCTTTATTGCTTAAGATGTTGTTATAATAACATCTATAGCGGATAAGTCAACATTTATTTTAGATATTTTACCCAAAAAAAAGCACTCCGTAGAGTGCTTTTTAATGTTAAGTTATTAACTTGGTTTATGTGTTGTAAACATATTCAACTGTTACTGTCGCCGCACCTGCAGTGGCTACTGCCGCTGTTGATCCGTTTGACTGTACAACGTCTAACTGCAGAGTCGTCCCTGAAGTTAAAGGCTCCATTCCTAAGTCAAGTACATAAGTACCTGATACTGTAGGATCAGCCTGAGCCGCTGTAACGTAAGTAGTTTCACTACCTTCATTATCAGTAATCTTAAACCCATCTACTGAACCACCTGACCAAGCAGTCGAAACTTTAATCACTGCCTTATTGGCAAAGTAGCTTCTTCCACTTACTGTTGGTATAGCACCAATTGTGAACACTGATGTAGAACTATCTGCTGTTGCAGTTGCTCTTATAATACCATCGTCCTGTGCTACTACTGAAGCATCAACGTATGCTTTAACAGATTGCTGTGTTGGAACTAATGTTGCACTATCACTAGCCATATTGTCTTCGTCGACAAAAGCTGTAATAGATAAACTACCATCACTTAAACTTGCAAAAGTTACAGTACCTGCTTTAAGATTAGCATCATTTAATGTTAAATCACCTGTGCTTGATCCTGTTGCTGATGTTGTTGCAAACTGGAATTGGTCAGCACTTTCGTCCCACCCAAAGAATGCATTATCATCACTGCCTCTTTCAATAACAATACCAGCATCGCCTGACGCTGAGCCAGATCTACCAGTTCCAAGTTCTAACAATGTGTCAGAAATTGTTGTGTTAGTTGAAGAAACAGTAGTTGTTGTACCGTTAACTGTTAAGTTACCTGCTAATGTTAAGTCAGTTGCACCAATAGTTGTTACACCACTTAGAGCACCTGCTGTCATTGTAGCAGTTCCGTCTGTTATTGAACCACCTTGTACTGCACCAGAGAATGTACCTGCGACCATACTTGTTAAAGAAGTGTCTAGGTTTAATGTAACTGCATCGCCTGACACTACTGAAGTAATGTTAGTTCCGCCTGTTACAGTTAATGTATCTCCGCCATCAATTGTAGATGAACCAGTGTCACCAGCTAATGTAAATGATGTAGAAATAGAGGCTGTTGAAGCCGCTGTTATTCTACCCTGAGCATCTACTGTTAGTACTGGAATTGCTGTACTACTACCATATGAAGCGGCACTTACTGCCGTATTATCAAGTGTTACAGTTAGTGTGTTACCACTACCTGCTGTAGTTAAGCCTGTTCCGCCTGCAATAGTTAAAGTTTCTGTATCAAAATCAATTGCTAAACCGGCTGTTGTCGCATCGTCTGTAAAAGCCAATGTGTTACCAGTGTTTACCAAAGTGATTTGGTCATCAACATATTTTTTAACTGATTGTTGCGTAGGAATAAGAGTAGCACTATCGCTAGTCATGTCATCTTCATCCGCAAAACCTGTAGCAGTAATTGTACCGTCACTTAAAGATCCAAATGTTACTGTTCCAGAAGTACTTAATGCACCAGTTAAACCAGTTATGGCTCCACCTGTCATTGTTGCTGTTCCGTCAGTTATTGAATCGCCTGTAACTGCACCAGTGGCTGTTACTGTTCCAGTTCCTACTGAAACTAGTCCACTTAAAGCACCACTTGTTAGTGTTGCTGTGCCATCTGTTAGTGATCCACCTGTAACTGCACCACTAAAGGTACCAGCTACACCACCTGTTAAAGTACCAGAGGCAATGCTTAAAGCACCGTCTGTGATAGTACCAGCAGTTGTAATTCCACCTGCTGTCAGTGTTCCACTTACTGTTGGTGCATTTACTAAGCCAATAGTAATAGCATCGTTTGAAACAGTTGTTTCAATTTCGTTACTAGTACCTGCAAAGTTTAATGTTCCACCAGTTGTGAACGTGTCATTCGCTCCTGAGTCAGCACTTATTGTAAAGTCAGAACTAATACCTGCAATTTCAGTATCAACGTATGCTTTAACACTTTGTTGTGTTGGCACAGCCGTTGCTGAATCTGAAGACATATTGTCTTGGTCTAAAAATGCTGTTATTGTAGCACCACTGGCACCAACAAATGAAGCGCCTGTAACTGCCTGAGCATCTACATCGCCTAATCTTAAATTACTTGCTGTACCTGTGAAGGTGTTTGAGTTTTCTGTAGCATCTGCTATGAAAACAAATTCACTTGCTGAATCATCGTAACCAAAGAAACCTTTCTTTGCCGCTGATCCATCGTGCCAGTTGAATTTAATACCTCTATCTAAGTTGTCGTCTGAACTAATGCCAGGATCACCTACTTCAAAAATAGGATCGTCAACTTGAACAGTTGTACTGTTTACTGTAGTAGTTGTTCCATTTACTGTTAAAGTACCTGAAACTACTGCATCACCAGTAATGTTAACCGTAGCCGATGTAATATCGTCTGAGTTAAGTGTGCCAGTAACGGTCAAATCGTTTCCGATTGTTACGTCATTGGGTAAACCAATTTGAATTTGGTTGTTTGAAACGGTCGTTTCTATCTCGTTGGTCGTACCAGCGAAAGTCATTGTGTCAGTACCTACTGTTACTGTATCATCACTTCCGTTATCTGCCGCAATAGTTAATGCAGAAGAAATACTGGCTGTTGAAGCCGCTGTAATTCTACCTTTTGCATCTACTGTTAGGACAGGAATAGCTGTACTACTACCATAACTTGCCGCACTAACACCAGTATTATCTAATGTTGTTGTTAGGGTTATGTTTTGACTACCATCAAAAGATGTAGCCGCTCCATCGACGTCGCCGTCAATAGTAATAGTTCTGGCAGTTGCTAATGCTGTTGCTGTATCTGAATTACCAGTTACATCACCAGTTAGGTCTCCAACAAATCCAGTTGTTGCTGTAATTGTTGTACCGCCGATAGCCGCTTTTGCACTTCCACCAATAATAGTGCCGTCTATTGCACCACCATCGATATCCACACTATTAGCCGCCTGTGTTGCTATAGTACCTAAACCAAGAGTTGAGATCGCCGCTGTTGCATCAGCATCGTCTATAAGACTTCTACCAAATGCACTTATGTCTGCAGATCCAAATGTATTAGCGCCTGTAGTATATAGAATTTTATCTTGTGCTACTGAACTAAGTCCTGTACCACCTTTTGTTACAGCAATTTCAGTACCTGACCAGGTACCTGCTTGAACTGTTGCAAACTCTACATCTTCCAGAGCTGAACCGTTGTCTTTAAATTGGAATTTATTGTTGGATGTATCGTAAACTACGAAACCTCCAGACTTTCCAAGTTGAACATCGGCGGCTATACCTTTGATTCCAAAGTTTTTAATATTCGCCATCTTGTTACTCCTTAAGGATTATTTTTATCAATATTGATGTACAAGAATATGACTCCCGTCATAGATTTATACAACTATATTTATCGTATCTTAAGGGTTATTGGGGGTTATGCCTAGACGTAGGTAACTGTTATCTTACCTGCTCCGAGTGTTGCTCCGGAGTGTGTAATTTTAGCTCTAAGTGTTAGTTCGCTGTTTTGACTTGCTGGATAAACATAGTTAGGATTAGCAGTATAAGTACCATTAGAACTTAGGTCACTTTCATCACCTTCCATGTAAGCATTTATGTCTGAAGTATCGCCTACTTCTATAATTGGTGTTGTGCCTGAGAAGTTGCTGTACGGTGTAGTTACTTCAACACCTATGTCTACAATTCTTGCTCCAGGTGATATGTTGCCTAGTGTTATTGTTTCGACACCACCAAAGCCTCCGCCTGGTGTTTCTAGTGTGAACGTTAATGTTTGAGCATCAGTTGCCGCACTATCTTGGTTACCTATTTCTACCCATGCACTACCATCATAAACATACATTGCCCATTCGGCATCTCCACTATCAGTAACATAAGCCATGTCGCCCACTTGTGGACTTAGTGCATCTCTACCGGCAATGTTTGCCACCACAGTTGTACCAGCACTTCTAACTCCATGCTCTACATAAAGTCCTAAAGGAAACTGTCCATTGTGTACACTTGTTAATCCAAAGTCTGCAATTGGTGTGCCTAGCTTTTCTTCTAAGTCAATAGCACCACCATCTGTTCTAGTAAGTCTTAATAACTTACCTGTACTTGAAACTGTAGTTGTAGGTAGTCCAGTAATACTGTTGTCTCCTGCAAAAACTACACTTGCCTGTGCATCTGCTTGTACATTAAAAATGTTTATAGCATTACCACTTGCTTCTTCTAGTTTTAATCTACCGTCGCCAAGTATTGTTGTGGTTAAGTTATCAACAGCCAAAGCATCTATAACTGTTTTAATGTCTGTGCCATTAGCAATACCGGCACCATATTGTGCATTACCACTTGGTGCTGTTGTTACGTTGACTAGTACATTGCCTGCACCAGTATTAATATTAGCACTAAATGGAATGTATCCACCTAATAGTCCGTAACTATAATCACTAGTATCCGATGTTGCGTTTGTTGGTACAGGTGCCTCTGTGGCTGTAACAAACGTGTTTGAAGCACTTGTAATGTCTGTTACAGCATTTGATATGCTTGTACCAGTACTAAGTGTTACATTAACACCATTAATTTCCATTACGTTGTTTTGAGTAGTTGTAGCATTAGATATGTTTCCTGTTGCTACAGAGTTTACTGCGTCCTTAATCTTTAAGAACATTATCTTACCTGTATCTGTAGTAGTTAAGTCGCCGTCTGTGTCAGCATATATAAAACTACCTATACTTCCTGGCAAAGCAGGATTGAAATCTATAATTTGGTTTTGTGGTTTAACTTTAAATCTATCTGGTCCTGGACCTACATAACTTACAACACCAATTGTTCTGGATATCGTAGATGCATTTGCTTTTTCATAAGTACCACCAGTAGTAACTACAACAACATCTCCTCTAGCAAAACTATGTCCTGTCTTTGCTAACGGAAAATGTTCTGCTGGATTCATATATTCGAATCTACTAACAATGTTTGGATAAAAATCTGCACTTACAACACTTGCTGGAAGTGGATCTATCATAGGCATGCCTTCACCATTCAGTGTGAACAATACGCCTGTACCTGGTACACTAAATATTGGTGAACCTGTACTACTTCTAAACACATTATATCTATCTACATCTTCTGCAACACAAACAACTGTGGTTGCATTCTTACTTGTAATTGAAACTATCTGGAGACATTTTCCGTCCTGTGAGCCTGATACCCAGTCGCCAACACTTACATCCATGCCGTTATATTTTCTATGTTCTCTAGTCTTATGTGAACCATGTGTATATTCTGTAACTGTGAATGTCAAAGTATATTGATATGGTTTTGCTGAGCCGCCACCTGACCACCAAGGATCACCTAAGCCGTCATTGTGTTCCCAATTCTTATATGCAGATGCTAATGTATAAGACAGTTGTAAAACCTTTGCTGGTTTATAAACGTCTAATGTTGAGTCTGCACTTTTATTAAATATTATTTCTGCCATTGGTCTAGCTACCCATTATGAAGTATATCCAAGCATGACTGGTCTGTCCAAAGCCACTGCTTGATCCTGTTTCCGAACGTGTCAAACTCATTGTAACATTTGCACTTCCTAAACTGCCATGAGGTGTACCAGTACCATCTAATTTTAATGTGGTATTGATAGCACTTTGTATTTGGCTCTTTATGTTATACTCCGTAGTGGATTGGCTGTAACCATATGCTGTTATGCCTAGTGGTGGTCTATTATAATTTCCTGCAAAGTCTATTATAATTTCACAACTGTTTGCCGCTGAATTATTAACTGTGACATTTCCCATATTCGTACTCTTATCACTTATACCGCCAACACCTTGAGCAGTATCAATTGCTCCTGCTGATGTGTAATAGAGTTTGAAGTATTCATAACTTGTTCCAGAGCCACCGCCACCACCACTTATATTAGTATGAGATACATTAGTAATTCTACCTGTTGCATCTACTGTAAATACTGCTGATTTTGTTGAACTTCCGTATGTTCCTGCTGTTGCGCCTGAGTCTGTTATGCTGATAGCACCACTACTAAACGTAATGCCTGTGCCACCGCTTACATAAGCCTCTACATTCGCATCACCATAATTGCCCGATACACTTGCCAGTGTGCTTGTTAAGTCTACGTTTCCTGATTGTCCAGTTAAACTAATTACATTTCCTGATATAGTCATGTCCTGACTATCAGTTTCACTTGTTAAGTATGAACTTAAATCTGGTGGTGTAAATGTATAAACACCTGTTCCGCTGTTGTATCCTAAACCACCTGAACCACTTGCTGATGCTGTGGTAACACTAAAGTCTGTTAGTGCCGTTCCACCACCTGCTGGGCCTGTTGCCCCAATTGGTCCTCTTATATTTCCAACGTTCTGTGTGCTGGAATTACTATAAGTTAATGTTAAATCGTTACCCGCCAATGCAACTGTAGTAATACCGTTGCCGACCGCTCCTGTTGAACCTACGTTACCCTGTGGTCCTGTTGGTCCTACGTTACCCTGTGGTCCTGTGGCTCCTAAACCACTTAAATCTACAGTAGTACTATCATATTCTAAATTACTTCCACTTAATGTTAGTGATGGTCTACTTGTTAAATCTGTAAATAGTCCGCTTGTTCCAACTGTGGAAAGCGAACTTGTATCTGCCTTTGTGGCAATTGAATTTGTTATTGTTGTACTAAAGTTTGCATCGTCACCTAGTGCCGCGGCTAATTCATTCAATGTATCTAATGTGCCTGGAGCACTACTAGTAATTGCCGCTACTATTGTTGACTGTGTTGCAAAGCCTTGTGCTGTTAAGTATGTACCAACATTGCTGTCGCCATAGTTACCACCGCCAGTTGCTATTGCAGTTGTTAAATCTACTGTTCCGCCATTAGTTAATGTAATTACATTACCACTAAGGCTTAAATCTTGTGTATCAGTATCAGTATCTGCTGAATTAATCCATGCACTACCATTGTATTTTAATACTTGTCCACTTGTTGGACTTGTAATTGCTGTATCAGTTAGTTCTGTTAAAGTATCAAATGAAGTTTTTAGTGTACTTAAATCTATTGCATTACCACCACTAATACTAATTGTACTTGTGCCAGCATTCCAACTTAATGTTTGAGTACTACCACCGCTTTGTGCTACCCAGTCATAGTCTGTGCCATTCCAACTTAATACTTCTCCTGAACTTGCTGTACTTTTATTTAGATGTATGTCGACATTTGCATCAGCATAACTTCCGCCACCGCCGCCACTGTTATTGTCTGCCGCTGGTGCCCAACTAGTACCATTGTATTTTAATACTTGTCCGTTAGTTACACCGGATGTACTTACACCTGATAAGTCATCTAAGTTAATTGAATCTAATGCAATAGAAAGATTTTTATCTCCTGCAGAAGTTGTTACTGTAATTTTGTTTCCGCCTCTAATGTCTAAGTCATTACCTGTTGTGGTATATGATGTAGAACCATTAGTAACAACAATATCAGCAATAGAGTTAGATGTTATAGCACTATCTGTTTGTGCTTTAGTATAAACATCTCCTGTTTGGGCAAAGTTTGCCGCAGGTATTGAACCTAAGTTGGTAGCATTAACGGCTATGTCTGCCGTACCCCTAAAGTATGTACTAAAAATCTGTGAATACTTTTGAGTAGAATTACCTATGCTATATAAATTGTTTATTGCAGGTTGATAGTTTGCAGTAGTTGTTACTGCTTGGGCTATATGGGCGTTAAAATCTGCTCTATCTGTTTTGCCAGATATATTTGTTCTGGCTACCCAATCTAAATTATTAGAACCGTCTGTTACTAATACTTGTCCAGCCGTTCCATCTGCTACAGGCATAACCATTCCAGCGAATGTTAGGTTAGTTGTTACTAAACCGTTACTTGTAACTGTGCCATTGTTAATAGTTGTATTTTGTGATGCACCTAGTATGCTTAATGTAGTACCATCGTATGTGATACTGTCTGAACCATTAGCAATATTGCCGTTTGCATCTGCTACTAATATTGTATTTGCATTTGCTGTGCCTAATGCTAAACTTCCAGTGCCTACTACTGCATCAATAGTAATAACATTATCATTTAATGCTATTGTGGCATTTGCACCTGCTTGTAGTTTATAAAATTCTAAATACTGACTATCGTTTTGCTTGTATAAGCCAACTCCATAAGTGCCTACGTTTCTACCTTGTCCAGTTACACTGGCGTTGGCGCTAACTGCCGCTGTTTCATTCTTAAAAGATCCAGTCGCGGCATCATAAACTAATATTTGATTATCAGCTATGCTATCGATATTAAATGTTATGTTGTCGTTAGTTCCAATTGGCATACTTATATCCTGCTATGTTATAGCAGTATTTATCACTTCTAGAAGTTTTTTGCTGTTAAGCAGACATGCGGACATAAGCAATCGAGCCGTAATCCGTTAAGTATGAAGTACCATCACCTATATAAGACCTATCCATCTTAACTCTTAGGTATGTAAAGTTACCATTTATATTGTATGCTTCTGTACCAGTAAAGCCTGCTGTACCAGTTATTGGGAATGTTTTAAATCCACCAGCCGAAACTGATTGTCCACCTGGTATTTGTATTGGAAAGTAATCAGCATCTGTAGGTGTTAAAGACAATGTTCCTTGTATAGTAACTCTGCCTTTAAAGGCGGCATACTGTATTGCAATGGTGTGCATACCATCTGAGTAGCCGTAGTAACTGTCACCTTCTACTTTATCAGTAGTAAGATTCATTTCGGAGTTTGTTGCTCCATGCACTAAAATTGATTTTCTATTAATGGTCATATTTGTATTTATCGCTTTTAGTCATTTTTGATTACAATGACTCGAATAATATTTTTAATTACATTGCCTTTTTGCAGTTTCATAAAGAACTGTACGTCTTCAATATCTTTTTCATTCAAGTATGTGTTTCGTGTATTTGTTTTGCTATCAGCAACACTCATTACATTATCGCCCAAGTCTTCAAAATATTTATACCAATCCCGGCCCGTGGAGTGGTTTCCTCCACCATATACCTCGGCAACGTTGGGCCAATCCCATACAATTTTTGTATCAAACTTTCCAAAGTACTTGCTTGTTCTTATTTCCCATTGCTCTAACGCATGGTTGCTTATGGAATTAACTTTTTGTAATGCTTCACAATGAGACTTACTTATAGGACCCATAATTAAATTTACTGCATCACCAAATATATACATGAATTCTTCAAATGCATCTAATGTTTTAAAATACACATGCCTAGTATAGTTGTCTACTATCTTCATATGTTTGCTACGAAAGTCATCGTGTACATATCTAACAATAGCCGCAGATTTATCTATATCTTCATAATTTATACTGTTACCAAGCAGTCTTACTTTAAAAGGATAATGTGCATAGTATACTTTATCAGAGCCTACTATTTTACAATTATACTTCTTTGGGTCTAGTGGTTTCAATGTTTACTTCTCCATCTATGTCCTGAACAGTAACAAATAAATTTTTCATATCCTCAAATAAAATCTTTTTACTTAAAGGTTTTTTAAGTTCATTCTCGAACAATCGTTTTAATGGTCTCGCTCCCATTGATGGGTCGTATCCTTTATCTACAAAGTAAGTAACTGCACTCTTGTCTAGCTCTATTGCAATGTTTCTCTCTTTTAATTGTTCGTTAATTTCTTCTTCAAGGCGTTTTACAATCTTTTCAACTACACCTTTATCTAATTTGTTGAATCTAATTACAGCATCTAATCTGTTTCTAAACTCTGGAGTGAAGAAACTTTTAACTGCCGCAACATCTGTATCAATTTTAGTATTTTTACCAAATCCAATTTTAAGTTTCTCTGCATCTGCGGCTCCTAAGTTACTGGTCATTAACAATACAACATTAGTAAAGTCTGTCTTTTTACCTGTTGCGCCTGTTAAGTGTCCATCGTCCATTACTTGTAGTAATACCTGCAATACCTCTGGTGCGGCTTTCTCAACCTCATCAAGTAACAATACGCAATTAGGATTTTCTTCTACTGCTGTGAGTAGTTGTCCTTGCCCCATTTTGCCTTCTGCATGTCCAACATATCCTGGAGGAGCACCAATAAGTTTACTTACACTATGTCGTTCCTGATACTCTGACATATCAAAACGTACTAGTTTACTTTCTAATGCTACTGCTAATTGTTTAGCACTTTCTGTTTTACCTGTACCAGTTGGTCCTACTAATAGGAAACTACCCACCGGCTTGTTCGCTTCTCTTAATCCTGATTTAGCAACTAGTATACTTTCAACAATGCTATCAATTGCTTCGTCTTGTCCGTATACTTTTGTTTTAATTCTTTTATCTAAACTTTTATATCCTTGTGTGCTATCAACATCAATAACATCTTTACCAATCTTACTCATCTTGCTTATAACATGTAGAATGTCATCTTGCATTACTTCTGTTTCGCCTCTGAGTTTTGTTCTGGCTCCAGCCGCATCAATAATATCTACTGCTTTGTCTGGGAAGAATTTATTCTTAATGTACCTGTCTGCTAAGTCTACACTTTTCTCTACCATTTCATCTGTGTACGTTACATTATGGAATGCTTCAAAGTAAGGCTTTAGTCCTACAGCAATTTTAATTGTATCTTCTACATTAGTAGGCTCAATATCTATACGTTGGAATCTACGCATTAATGCTTTGTCTTTTTCAAAATGTGTTGCGTACTCATCATTAGTTGTAGCACCCATAGTAAGCATCTTACCTCTTCCTAACACAGGCTTTAACAAGTTTGCTATATCTACATTACTACTGCCGGCACTACCGGCTCCCATTATCATATGAATCTCATCAATAAACAATATAATGTTCTTGTTCTTTTCTAAGTTATCTAATACAATTTTAATACGTTCCTCAAAGTCTCCTCTGTATCTAGTACCAGCAAGTAAGGCACCAATGTCTAAGCTGAATACTGTTTTGTCTTTAAGTGCATTAGGTACTTGACCTTCTACAATTTTTAATGCTAGTCCTTCAGCAATAGCAGTTTTACCTGTGCCTGGCTCACCAATTAGTAATGGATTGTTTTTCTTACGTCTTGCTAAAATATGTACCAAGTCATCTACTTCTTCCATTCTACCTATAAGTGGATCTATCTCACTTTCAGATGCTTTTTCATTTAAGTTAATTAAAAATTCTTCTGCATCTTTCATAGCATCGCCAACACTTTGATTCTTAGTTAGGTGCTCTATAAGTTTAAATCTATGTATACCGTTAAGTTCTAGTAAGTATCTAGCATGTGTATTCTCTTCTGATAGAATACTAACAAGTAAGTCCATTGCATTCACTTGTTCTCTAGCACTGAATATTACTTGGGCAAATGCTCGTTGTAATACACGTTCGATACTAACAGTTTTCTTAGGTCTACCGTCCCATGGTACTTCACCATGTAGTCCATTGTATGCTGTATCGTTTAAGTATTCGTGTAAATCAGTCTTAGCGGTTTCCCAATCACATTCAACTAGTTGAAGTATATCTGTTACGTCAGAATCTTCTAGTAAGCAGTACACTAAATGTTCTAGTGTTACATACTCATGTTTGTTATCTGTTGCATAATTAACTGCACATTCTATTACATTATCTACGTTGCTCATACTACTATTTACATCTCCTTATCAATAAAGTTGCCGAATCTTTGCAACTGTTCTTCTGTTAAATTTGGGGTAGTTACATCTACTATTACAAATAGGTCTCCTACACGCCCTCCTTGGGGGTTTGACATACCTTTTCCTTGTAATTTTAATCTGCTCTGAGGAGCCGAATTTTTTGGAACTTTTACTTCAAACTCTTTTCCATCTAAGTGATGAAACCTCACAACTGTACCAGTGATTGCTTGTATGTAATTTATTTGTACTCTAACAAATAAATTGTTACGTTCCCTTCCCCACTCTTGTGGTTCGTGTACAAACACTCTGCATATTAAATCTCCAGCTGGTATGCCTTGTTGTTGTATTGGACCTTTACCACGCATAACAAACTTACTGCCTTGCTCAGTTCCCATTGGGATAGTTAGTTTATATTTTGCATAGCCTGTATCAATTATTTTCTCTGTACCTGAATATACTTCTGCTAAGTCTACATGAACATCACATACTGCATCTGGGTTACGTTGGGGTCTTCGCTGTTGTCTAAAGCCTCCGCCAAATATATCACTAAATACATCTCCAAAAGGATTACCTTGTCCAAAAGGATCTTGTCCTTGAAAAGGACTTGGGTTATCGTACTGCTGTCTCTTATCAGGATCGCTTAATACTTCGTATGCTTGTTGTATCTTTTTAAACTCTTCTGGATCGCCGCCTTTGTCAGGGTGATGTTTACTCGCAAGTTTACGAAAAGACTGTTTAATCTCCGCTTTATCTGATTGAGGTGTAACACCTAATGTTTGGTAATGGTCCATGACTTAATTATATACTACTAGTTGTAGGAAGTCAAGTTAAAACTATGCTAGGTCGTTTACTAGAGCTATTAAGTCTTTAACTGTCTTGATGTCATCTATATCGTCGTCTGCAATTTCTATATCAAACTCATTTTCAAATGCTAAAACAACTTCTACTGAGTCCAAACTATCAAAGTTTAAATCATCAAAGAGATGTGAATCTTCTTTAATCTTTTCTTTTGGTATGTTTAGTTCTGTTGAAATTACTTTTTGTACTTGTTCAAATATATTCATTATTAATCCTTACTGCCTAATGACGGTAATAGTGATGATAGACTGAATGCACTTTTTGTTTCTTGTACATCTGGTGCTGGTCCAGTCGGGGTTTCATTGTCAGCCTCTGCGGCATCCTTGTCGTTTTGTTGTCTTTCTTTATTCTCTTCTAGCCAACCTTCTTTACCTTTAGGAGCAGTTGCCTCTCTATAGTAATATATTATATCTTTCTGTTGACCAATGTATCGCTTAATCTCTTGTAGGTTAGCAGACATTTTTTCATAGCCTACTGGAGTCATTGCAAATATAACAAAGTCTCCATCTAACATTATTTCGACTTCTACAATCTTTTGTTCTAAGTTACCACATACTTGGATAACACCATTGCCATCTGTTAAGTGTTCTAATTCTACACGTTTGTTCTTTTCATCTCTTTGAACTACTCGTTTTGTTGTACCATCTTCTTGTGCAACTTGGTCGTATGCAAATCTTTCTGTGGTGTAATACCACTTACCTTGTGATAATGTTTTCTTGCCTGTTGCAGGTTTGCATGGAGTATTAGTAATAACTTTCCAGTCTACATCATTTAAGTTAATTGATTGTGGTAAAGGTGGTGCGTATATTTCTACTTCAACAGTTTCAGTAATTACTTTAACTGGAGGTAAAGGTTGGAAGCCAGTTGAAGCACATGATGTCATAAGAAATGCTAGTGCTAGAATTGATGCTGTCTGTATTGTTTTTCTGTTTAAAATATCCATTGTATAATAAGTGTTAGTAGCACTCCTTTCGAAAATGCCATCCATAAGTATGTGTAGTCGTTAATATTGTATTTGTCTTGAAAATCTTCAACCGCGTCTTTGTGCCAGTCTATAATGTCGTTTAATGTTTCTTTAATCATCTGCTCTCTCCACTTCATTTAAATTAGCAACTTCCTTGCTGTCTTGTTCTACTGCTCTAAATATACTACTAGTAGCATCATTGGCTCTACTTTCAATCATGCCAGGTCTTAATCTAGACAGTTTAGTAAAGTTATGGTCACTGAATATCTTCTGAGCTTCTTTTGCCTGTCTTTCCCACTCATTGGATTTAACTGTAAGGTCTCCAATTTGTGCTATTTGTTTGCTGTTACTCTCTTCTAAACCTCTAATAGTTGATTCGTTAATATCTGCCGCACTTTGTAACGAAACGTTGTGTTGGTTAAGTACATTGATTTGAATTTGTTGTTCTTCTACTTGCTTTGTTAAGCCGTTAACTATAAACGTATGGGCTCCATAGGCAAATAAAAGTGCTATCCCTACAAAGGGTAATGATTTAATAAATGCTAACATGGTTTTGCAACTAACACTTGGTCAGTAGCAGGATTGTGGAATACAATATGCTTATTGATTGGAATGATGTTTAACTCTCCTCTCATGCTTTCTAATGTACTCACTAAAGTCTTATCCCAATCGTAATCTATTGCCGCTTCGGATATGCCTGCTTCTTCTAGTGTTACCTTTCCTTCTCCAAATTGTACAAATTCTAGTTGTAATTTATACTTATAGTCTCTAATTGTTAAGACGTTGTTTTCAAGAACACAATCTTTGATAAACGTATTGTTCAGAATAAAATCTTCTATTTCTACTATTTTCATATTCTCATCCGCTTTTGTTTTTTGTTCTTTTGTTTGGTAAGTCTCAGGTGATTGCTTAATAAGTGTTTCGAGCATAGGATCACTTAGTGAAAGTTCTGAATCAGATAGTAAAGGTTTAACTTGCCAATCAAGGTTACCACTTACATTAATAATATCTTTACAAAGGTTTCTTAAGCCTTCTATCATACCTTCTGTTCTGTCTACTTCAACAAACACCATATAAAGATTATCTTCATTTGGGTTTGGTGTTACTTCAACATCTCTGTGTTCATGTATACTCTTTGAAATAAATTTTGCTAAATCGTCTCCAGCATTTTGTTCTGTTACATAAAATCCTATAACTGCAATGTCTTCTTTCTCTCCAGTCTTTGGTTCGAATTCATCTACACTAACTTTATTTGTAACTACACCTTGTAGGTCACCATGTTTTAATGCTTCTTTTATCATTATTATTCTCCTGGATGATCTTTTTGATGTTCTTTCATGTGTTCATCAAACTCTGTCTGAATTTTTGATATTTCCTTTTGTAGGTATTCAATGTTTAAATCTTGTACAGCATCATCAGGTAACGCACCCAACTCACCTCTTGGCCATTTGATTCTAAACTCTGAATTAATCTCTACAGAATCTTGCATTCTAACTGTGTCTAATTGTAATTGAGAAATCTCTCCAGTCAGTGTAAAATATACACCTGCTATAGACAATATAGTAATCAGTATTCCTACTAGACTTTTTATATCTATTGTTAGTTGACTCCTGTCGTTCAACGCTATTGGTTTGATGTCTTCACTCATACTAAAGGTGCCTCCGCTCCAGGTACAGCCATGTTAGGGTCTGGATTAACGTTAGGTTGTTCTAATGCTTGGTCCTGAGCACTTTGCATTGCTTCTAAATCAACATAACTATCTTCTGCCGCTTCTACTTGTTCTCTGCTAAACTCATCTACATAACGTCTTGGCATTTTAATCTCAACTATCCAAATAGGATGGTCTTGTTTTTTTGCAACACGTCTTGGATTCATACCTCTAACTTTAACTTCTGTGTCCTCTATGCTTTTGATAGGTCTCGAAGTAACTAATGTATCTTTGTACATTTTAACTTCACAGTCGTTTTCTTTTAAACGTAATAGCCCTTCTGGATCAGGCATTCCCTTATGCTTGTACATTAAAGCAACTTCTACAAAGTATCTACCTAACTTAGGGCCAGCAATTACTTCGCCTTGATCCCAATTCTTGTATGCATATAAGTCAAAGTTGTCAATTACACCTTCAAACTCGCATAACATATCTAAAAGAGTGTTAGTATCTGATATCTTTTTTACGTTATCGTTAATAATTTTAATAGTTTGCATTTTATATATTTCCTAATTACATGTATTTATGCAAAAAAGATAAACTCCAGCCGTTTTTTAAAACAGGTGTTTAACATTTTACACCTGATGCTAAATATTTTATGTATTATGATAATCAACCATATAAAAAGTTGTCGACAAACATTACATCCAACATATACCGTGATGGGGCAATCCATTTACGGTTTTTTTATGGCTCAACCAAGGAGACTATTATGTCAAGAAGTAAAAGAAAAGACAAGAAGTTTAAAACTAGATTCAAGGAGAACGCACATTTGAAAATAATCGCAGGCGGTCAAGTCGAGACTATAAAACGACAAACCAAAGTAAACATAGTTCCACGTAACTTTAAACAAGACGATTTATTAGGATTGTTATCCGATTCCACCAAACCCATTGTATTCGCTACAGGACCAGCAGGAACTGGTAAGACCATTGTGAGTACATTATATGCTATCAAGCAATTCAGGGAAGGGAAGTGTGATAAGATAATAATTACGAGACCAGCAGTAAGTGTAGATGAGCAACACGGATTCTTGCCCGGTACATTAGTGGAGAAGATGGCTCCATGGACACGCCCTATAATGGATGTGTTCGAAGAATTCTATCACCCCAAAGAGATTGAATATCTTGTTGAGGAGAACAAGGTAGAAATAGCACCGTTGGCATACATGAGAGGTAGAACATTTAAAAATGCTATCATACTTGCAGATGAAATGCAGAATGCTACAAAAGAGCAGATCAAAATGTTATTAACAAGGATAGGAGATAATAGTAAACTTATTGTTAATGGCGATTTGAATCAGCACGATAGAGGTTATGAGACCAACGGCTTAAAGGACTTTCTGGCTAGGTTAAAGGAAAGTAGTTCTAGTATGATGGGTTTAATTGAGTTTGACCACAATCAAATTGAAAGGCACCCGGCAGTTAGTGAGGTACTTAGGATTTATCAATCCGAGTAAGTAACTCTCTTAACACGTTCTGACACAGTTCACCGAATTGGGAGTCTTGTATATCATATAAGTCTCTCATTCGGTCTACTGCACTTTGTACAGCTCTTAACGGATCTGGATTTCCACCAACAACATGTTTCCAAACAAACCCACCTGGCTTAAACTCTGGTTCTTTTAAAATTTCTTGAACATTGTCCAATTTAATTTAATACTGATGCAATATAATGATTACCATCACCTTGGTCAATCAATGGAGTAATCTCTAAGTTAAGTTCTCCAATTGCTTCGCGTATCTGGTCTGTGTTGTAATCTACTGTAATTATTCTGCCTGGTCTTCTTAATAAGCCTGACAGTTCATACATTGTTCTGTTTAATATTTCCTGGTATTCTGCATCCTGCATATCACCTTCTGTAGGTACAACAAACGGTAAACTACAAAATATAAGATCTGTTTTGTGCGTTAGGTCGTCCCAGCCCTCTGGACTTAACACATTATGTGAAATAGTTATATCCTTATATTCAGCATAATCTTCCCATTTTGCTTGGAATATTTGTTGTCTGAAATCTTCAATAATTGTAACTTTTTTACCTAGGTCTAAATATTTTTTTGCAAGGGCACCGTTGCCTCTGCCAAACTCTACTAGAGTGATGTCTGTTGCATCCTCCATATAGATGTCTAAAATGTTGATTATACTGGATTCATAGTTTTCGATTAGCATTTATTGTCCCTCATTAATGCATGTATTTAACTTAACTACTCACTTATCTTCTCTAGAATTGGTTTAAATAATATTGCTGGTTATAATTGTAACTGGCATTTAAGGGAGAATAAAATGGATATACTTAAAAAGATTAGCGATTGGGCTAATAGTTTAACACAAACAGGTTTATCCTTACTAGCACTAGGTGTAGTATTAGAAGTACTATTCAACGGAGTCGGAATTCCATTCTGGCCCGACATTAGTGTAGTCGGAAATATAATGGGCATACTGAAAGGACTATCCTCAGAAGGATTGCTTGGTCTCGTAGGCGTTGCTGTTTTATATCATCTCTTTACCCGTAAGTAGGTGAAGTAGGTAAAACTTTGAAAGGGTCATAATGGCCCTTTCATTTTATAATACATACAACACAGACTTCCTTAAATTATAACTGCTTAAAGGGGTAACTATGTCTAAGCATAACAGGAAGGTAAGTGCCTTCAAAACATTAACGTGGCGTATTGTCGCATCAACTGATACATTCTTAATCGGGTGGCTTATATCTGGTAGTACAAGTATTGGATTAAGTATAGCAAGTATCGAAGTAGTAACCAAATTAGTTCTATACTATTGGCATGAAAGACTCTGGGAGAATCACGCCAGAAAGATTTAGGTTATAGGAGTGTAAAGCATTACGGAAGTGCAAGTGTCATAGGCATAGCGGTTGGGTTCGACTCCCAATACACTCCTACTAACTTATAACGTCATCAAATATGTCTTGAAAGTCTTGTGCTGTAAATGGAACAGGATGACTGATGTATGCACTATCTCTTACAGCCTGAGCTATAAATCTATCTTGATGTTGTTTTCTATATCTGGATATCAAATCCCATTCAAGAATATACTGTCCGTATACTGCTAACACTTGTTGAATCGGTGTGTGCTGATATGCATCAACATCTTTCTCTAAAGTCTTTGCAATGACATATGGAGCAAATAGTGTGTTAAGTTCTCCATGTGATAAATCTGTGTTGTTAGCAATAGCATACGTGATAGTATGTATGTGTCCTAGTCCACAGTCCATTGCCTTGCTACCTAGCAATCCTACAATAGCCATATCCTCACGCCATTTATAGTTTATTTCGTATGCCGGTAAATGTTTTATTGCTAGTTGTATACCATACAATGCACTACCCTCTGCTATAGGGTTCCTTAGACTGCTTACAGCTCCTTCTAAGCAATGGGTCATGGCGTCTAGGGCAATTACCTCACTTATTCTTTTAGGTAAAGTTAATGCCAACGTAGGGTCTACGATGATAACATCTGGCTGTACACCTATATCATACACACTTTTCTTAGTATGGTCTGGTCTTACAATCATAAAACCTTTTGTAAGTTCTGTGCCAGCATAAGTTGTGGGTACGAGTATTAAGTTAGGTCTATTGGTCAAGTTGAAGTATACTACTGCTTTGGCTAAGTCTATTACACTACCGCCACCTATACCAATAATAGTATCTGCTTCACTTTGTTTGAATGCCTCTATGGCTTGATTAACACTTTCCTCACTTGGGTCTACAAATGAGTCTACATACATTACAGCATTACCAAAACGTGCATTGTCTATAACATGGTTAAGTTTGTCTTGGTCTAAACTGCTTGTAGCAATTACAAATACCTTAGACATATTAAATTCATCTCTAAGGTCTTTAAGAAAGATACTGAATGCATCCTTCTCTATAATTATGTCTACATTCTGTTCTTTAAATCTCGCCATTTTTCTGCAGAGCAATCATAAAGTGGTCTTCTTCAAGATCCGGTCTATCCCAATTTGTGTTAAAGTATTTTTCTGTGCTACAGCCTTTTGCTTTTACCCAACCGTCTACACTACGTCTGATGTTTGCTTTGTTATAGTCTGGTATAAGCATTACTCCGCCTTCTTCTAATGCCCACCACCATAACTTAACTGTTTCTGATACAACCATTTCAACTGTGTTTGGACTTTGCTCTAGTCTCCAAGGCAAATTTACATACAATAAATCATATGGACCATCGTCCTCTATTTGTTTTTGATTTACTTCTAAAGGAGTTGTGTTGTTAAACTGTACACCATCGAGTGATATATCTCTAACTTTTAAATGCTCATGTAAGTCTAGTTTATGTTGGGCACCTTGTGGGTGTAAGTCAAATACATCATGTAAATGTATTTTAACTTCTGTCATTGCCCTAATCTTTTCTACAGTACTTGCTTTAGTCTGCATGAACTCGTTGATTAATATTTGGCTTTCGCTTAATGCACAATAATTCATGAGGACCATATAACTGTCCGTACCTAACATTCTGTTTAGGTCTTTCTCCTCAAGTAGGTGCATTAATATTTCTTCAGTATCTGGAAGTCAAAGGGTTTAACTGTTTTAATCTCTAGAGGATTATCGTTGATATCAACACCTACAATATGTGTTGCAGTTTTCTTTGATATACTCTTTAAGTCAAATACCTTTTTCTTTCTAGTTGTAGTTTGAGTGCCATCTTCTACTTTAGTAATGACCTCATCTTCAAACCATACTGTTAGTTCGTAGTGTTCGACCCATAAGCCGTGCCACCAGTCTTTTATACGTTCTAACATTCTATCTCCTATATGCTATTCATTTCCAGTTCAACAAGTGTAGCGGCTAAATTAATTTCTGGATCTGCCACTGCTACACTTTTAGCAATACCATTACGGATGATAACTATTGCTTGGTCTTGTTTCATATCTGTGTCACCCCACAGATTAAGGTTGCGGTACATAAACTTGTACACTTCTTCATATTCTTCAGGTCTTGCCTGTCCAACAATCATTCCTCTTGCTTCTTTGTATTTACCTGCTTTAAACAACTCTACAGCACTGAGCATCCAATCCGATGTATTACCATCACCAGCCTGTGGTTTCTGGAGTACGCCATCAAGTACATTCTGCTGAGTAAGATTAATTGCTTTACGCAAGTCTGGGTATGTTGCTTGTACATAAGTGTCTAGTGTTTCTAAATCTACTTCAACACCTTCTTCAATACAGATAGTTGCAATACGAGCCGTGAACTCGTTGGTGTCTAGTTTCTCAATATGAAAACCCTGGCACCTACTATGAAGTGCCGGGATAATCCTTTGTGGGTAGTTACAAGTTAATATGAATCTACAACTTGTGTGATAAGTTTCCATAACGCCACGTAGAGCCGCCTGTCCATTAGGAGTAATATAGTCTGCTTCATCTAGTAATACATACTTCATATCACCAAACGGCATTGTGCTACTAAAATTAGTAATCTTACTCCTAATAATGTCTACGCTATTTTCATTAGATGCATTAATCTCTAGTATGTCCATACTATCAACATCTAATTCTTGCAATAACACTTTTGCAAGTGTTGTCTTTCCTGTGCCAGGGGCTCCGCTGAATAGTAAATGAGGTAATGCCCCATCTTCTTTCCAACCGTTCACTTGTCTGCGTTGTTGGTCATCTCTAAACACATAGGTGTCTATGCTACTAGGACGATACTTTTCTACCCACAATTCTTTCATTAATTATATTCCAGTGTTTAGTATAGTTATTGTTTCTACATCATTGTATTCACCATTTTCGGTAAACGAACGTGTAGTTGTAATTCTTTTAACCATGCCAGTAGGAAGATTTTCCATACTAATAAGTTTTTGCTCCATTAGTCCAGTTCTTGGTTGCTCAAATACAAGGTCATTCTTGTAGTCTGAGATAATTCTTGCAGACTTAGTATAAGTCCCTTTAGTTTTATAATCAGTTGTCATGTACTTCTCCATTATTATGTTTTCATTATACATGAATGTAACTAGGAAGTCAAGCACTTTTTTGATAAATAATACTGAACGCATGACTGTAGGAGTTAATAAGTGGCAAACGAATATAGATTTGGACAAAAAGGTGTTTCAACTGACCTTCAATTTGGAAAGAGAGGACCTCGATTAGTAGCAAATGCTACTACATCCGCATTACAAGTAACAGCAACAGATGGAACTACACTCAACAATGTAAGAATTGCTGATGGTGTAATAGCCAGTGACGCCGTTACTAAGAGCCAACTAGACGCCAGTGTTGCTAATATTAGCACAAATGCTTATAACATTACACTAGGAACTGGTGGTGACGGTGATTTTGTCAGCCCAGGTAGTGTAACAACATTAACAAGTTCAACTACAGTATCAGAGTCCATAGATAGATTAAACGAGACTATGGAAAACATAAGAAACAATACTTATGTTAAAAGTGTAGACGCAACAACTAATGTTAGTTCAGGTGGTAATCCACTTACAGTAACTTTAACAATTAGTACTGTTGGTACTTCAAATCAATATGATATAGATTGGGGAGATGGAAGTTCAACTACAGCAACTTCAGATAGTACTCCAAGTCATACATATACAGATAATTCAAATTCACCATATGATGTCGTAATTGTAGCAAGAAATACAAGCGGTAGTGGTGAAGGTTCTAGTGCTTCAATCACTAAGAGCAACTTTATAACATTGTACACAGCAACTCCTGTTGCAAACTTTGGTTTATTTACTGCCAGTTCAGGCGGTAGTGCATTAAGTGGTAACAGTAGAGAAATAGATGCTGGTGAGACAATGTACTTAGAAAATACAACAACAAATTCAGGTTCAGCAACATGTACATACGAAATTAATTGGGGAGATGGCGGAGCCAATACTTCAGTAAGTTCAGGTGGTACTGGTGATGTTGGACAAGCAAGAGCAAGTCATACATACTCAGATGATAGTGGTACGTCAATGTATACTATTACAATGCAACAGACTGCTCATAATACAGCAGACCCAGGTGAGGTTGGTAGTACAACAAACAATTCATTAAAAGTTTATGACGCTGGAATAAGTGCTCCAAGTGGACTGAGTTCTAAAACAATTTCATTTAGTGAAAGTAGTTCAGGTTCAAGTCCAAGGGCGGCAGTTGGATTCACAGATAATAGTGCAGAAGATACAGTTGCTAGTGGATCAAGTGTTATAAGAATAACCAATGCAAGTGCAGGTTCAAATACAGATTCAGATACATTAAGTAGTTTTGCTTATAATGGTGATTCAGGAACATTAACTGCAACAATAGATGCTAGTGCCGATGGTGCTATAACATTTACAAATTCAGATGATAGTGGATCAAATGATGGTCTAACAATTACACAAGAAAACGATTACCAATTCTTAAATGCAAGTGGCTCTACTGTATCATTTAGTAGTTCAGTATATAGTCCAGGACTATATCAAGGCTTTAAGGCTAAAGTAAGTAAATCAACAACAGGATTAGCAGTAGGTTCACATAGTTATAAACTAGGACATAGTGCAACTGGCGATACAAACATATTAAGTTTTATAAAAGACGATGTTACAAGCACTCCAACAACTGTTATGGCTAACGTTGTTATTTCAGAAGCAAGTGCAGGAACATTAAAACATATTTCAGGTGTACCTTACTACACTAACGATGCTACACTAACACTTTCAGGTGTTGAAGTGTACAATTGGATTGGACAATGTTACGCAAGTACAAGTACTCCTCTCCAAGTAACAAATGGTACCAACCAAGAATCAACAAGTGGTAGTGCAATAGGTTCACAGTTTTATTCCTATGCAGACATTGATGGTTCAACAAGTTTCTTAACAGGTGGTGTTCCAGAAGCGAACACTGGTCCTAATAGTAGTAGTGCTTATACACTAGGTTCTTTAACAGTTAATGTTAATGGCGGTGGAATAGGTATTGAACAACTTAAAGCAAGAATGTTTAGTGTGAATGGCAATGGTAGTTACCAAGAACTAACAGGAAAATACATTAGTGCATTTAACGGTAGTACAGGAATTGACGAAGAAAGTATTCCAGTAAGTAGTAGTTTAGGTGCTGGCTTTAATGATAACGGAAAAAGAATTACAGGATTTAGTGGCGTAGCAGATACTCCAGCATTTGATAATACAGTTAATAACTATACAGCAAATGTATGGACAGGTTCACAGACTATAGCAGGTACTCCAGAAGCAGTAACAAGATGGGGTGACGTAACTCACTTCACAACAGATTTAAGTGGTAGTGCATATCTACCAGCAGGTCCTGATTTAAATACAGGAAGAAGTGGAGCTCAGTACTTTACTTTTGCATTTAGAAGAACTACAATGGCTAACTTTACAGTAACACTAAGTGGTAAGGTGAGTGGCTTCTTTGTAGCGGCTCCAGGTACAACTATAGACAATGCTAGTACATTGAATGGTTGGACAGATGCAAGTATCACATACGGTGGTGCAGGTTGTCCGGGTGCTAACACAGGAGCAGGTGGTAATGGTTCTAATGGTGTTGCATTTACTTCAGGTGATAGAATTGCAGACGGAACTACATATAATTCAGATAATTTTACATTGACACTTGGTGACCAGAATGGAACAGGTGCAACAGGAAACAACATCCTGATAAGAATTAAACTAGAGTCCGGTGACGAACTCACAGCATTGAGTATAGCATAATGGCAATATCAGATTCACAAAAAATTGATTTACTTTGGAAGAAGATTGGTTTTGGTAAAGCAAAAACTGATACTAACTCAAACAAGAAGGCTCCTAACGAACCTAATGCAAGTAGTTTAATTATTAAAGATTCCGATATTTGGAATCAAAGTTCAAGTATTACAGGCATTATTCCTAGTGCTAATTCAAGTATTGCTAATGTCTATTTAGATAGTGTTAGTGGTGCTTTACAAACAACTGAAGATGGTGCATCTAGTGATAACCGTACATGGAGTACTGGTACCACTAATTGGATTGCTCCTAGTTTTGGTGCAACATATCAGTTAAAAGTCTATGCCGCGGCAAGTGGTACAGCAAATCCTCAATCAAACGGAACACAGTTATTTGAAACTGGTTCAGGTTCAAGTGATGAATGGTACTTTGACTATCAGTCAGGTATACTAAACTTCATTGGTGACAACCTTCCAAGTGCAATAGGCACTTCAAGTGGTAACGTAATTTTTGTAGCTGGTGCAGTATACACAGGTAACACTGGTGTTACTAGTACTGGTTCTAGCATGGTTTACAGAACATACGCAAACCTTACAGCCTTGTATGCCGCTAGTGATATTGAAACAGGTGACTTTATTAAAGTTACTGATGGCGGAGACGGTGAGTATAGATTATACATAGCCGGACAAGCAGATCCAAGTCAAGCAAGTCATTTAACACTAATTGGAACAGCCGATAGTGCTGTTACTGATGCTGGTACACTTACAACAACTATTACACATGAAAGTGGTGCTAGTGTTGTTATTGGTAATATTAGTAGCGGTAAGAAAGTTACAAGTGTTACTGTTAATGTTACAACTGCATTTGATGGTAGTGCACCAACAGTTACAGTTGGTGATGCTAGTGTTAATAACAGACTGCAAGAAGCAGATGATAATGACCTAAAAGAAGCATACGCATACGAAAGCACTCCAAACTTTGTTTATAGTAGTGCTACTGATGAAAGTATTTTAGTGTATTTTAATGCTGATAGTAGTACGACAGGTACTGCTGTAGTTACTGTAACTTATGCTTAATCGTTAGCTGAACGTCCGCTTTCTAAACCAACACCCATAAGTAATAACATAATACTAGCAAGTATCCACCATGGATTTAATGCATTAAATACTACGCCTGCTAGTATAATACATCCTGCTAAACCTAATGTGGATAATCCTGTTCTATTGTTTGATTCTGGAAATTTCATATTAACCTTTAATTGAGCCGTCCCATTTAGCCATTCTAACTAAGTCGCCGACATTTGTTGCATTTGCAGTTGGATTGTCATCTGATATAAGCATACATGCTTCTGGATCTACTTTCCAAATTTTTGCGCCTTCTTCTAGTCTATCATCTTTAACAGTAAATCCTTCAGTCCATCTACCATATTCTACATATAGCCATTGTCCTGGTGTTACCCAATCAATGTCTGGGCCTACGTCAAATGCTTTGAACCATCTAGGTGCAATACCTTCATCTGATCCAATTGTTGATTTGATAATAATGCCTGAAGCAGTCTCTTTGTCTCCAAAGTCTCCTTCAACGCATAGTATGTTATCCTTGTATGCTCTAAGAGTTGTCATCCCAATCATCCTCATATACTGGTACCATTTCAATATCACCGTTAGGTAATTCTACTTCTTTGTAACTAACAGGTTGTCTAGTTTCTGCCATTACTGGAGCATCTTCAACAGCATTCATGACACTTTGGTCTTGTTCTGTTCGTTGTGCTTCAGCAGTTTTTAGTTCAGGTTGTGCATTAGTATCTGGTTGGATTGGTTGGTCAGGCGCAGGGCCTTTTAGAGTTGTTTGTGCAGTACTGCTCAATGGGTTATCTTGATAGTATGCTCTTACTCTATCTTCTGCTTTCTGTACTATCTCGCCATTCTTTCCTAGCACATCACCGTTAGCATTCACACCCATATTACCTACAGCAGGTTCATCGCCTTGGGCGGCGATAAGTGCCTCCATATCTACGATAACACCTCTGTTTGATTTCTTTTCTGTCATGTTTTCCTCTACTTTAAAAACTCTTTAATGTCTAAGTTATATGTTAGACTATTTATTTTATGTACATCTAAAACGTACAATACATAACTAGCAACACTACTGCCTCTGCCTACACCCCAAACTAAGGAATGCTTTCGCATAGTGTCCACTATGTATATTAGTATTTGTAATACAGGAAATAACTTCCTTTCCTCAAACATAGCTAGTTCCATTTCTACTCTTGCTTTTGCGTTGACAGATATATCTGAATCTCTGCATTTGCTTTCAACTAACTTACTAACATACTCCCTTACATCTAACTCTTTGTAGTGCTCTGGAATGTTATATGTATTTATACGGTCGAAGTCCTCACCACCTATAATTTTTAGTAAATTTAAGTCCATTTCATGAGCAAACTCTTGAAACTTAGCAATATCTTCGTTTAACGTATATTCAGCATTAGATAATTCTTTACCATGATAAAGCATTTCTACGCCAGTATTTTCATCACTAATGTATCTATTGTTTTTATCTAACATCTTCGTATTGTACTGCCTTTGTGAGGTGAAGTCAACCTTTTTATACTAACTTTGGTTTCCACTTCTTTTGTTTGGTTTTAAAGTCTACTTCTACGACTTCGCCTTCTGGAATAAAGCCTGCTTGACTCATTTGGCTTCTTACTTCTTGTTCAATCATGTTAAAGTCTGCATCTAATACATCCTTTTGTTCTGCAAGATTTTTTCTAATAAGTATTAGTTCTTGTTCATCTAATGCATAGTTATCGTATGTGCTGATGTCATCACGTTCCCACCATACAGTATCGTATATGCTTAAATCACCCATAAACTCTGATTGGTAAGGAAGGAATTCTGGTACTTCGCCTTCTTCATCTTCGTAGTCATACGTTATACCTGTCTCTAGGTCTACTACTCCAATATTGGAAACTGTTATATGGTTCTTACATATAGCATTAAACTTGGCAAATAAACAATTAGTTAAGTATGTTATATTAACTTCTGGAGTTATCACAAATACATTGTCTGTAGAAGCAAAATGATTTTCTATTGTTCTTAGTGCAAACTTGTCATACCATAAACTGTCATGTAAATAGTATTTAATAAAATGCTGAATACGTTGATAACTGATGTTCTGTTCTACACTTAAATCGTTGACGTCTTCAACAGTATCATCAAACGTTGCATACATACCAAACTTAATAATGTATCTGTTCGACTTAATTGCATCTATTTCTAACCCATCATCTCTTCCAAATACAGAGATAATATTTACTTCACATTCGGACTTTAGTTTAACTTTCTTCGCCATTTGTCTTTTTTTCCTTATAAGTATCGACTACTGCTTTAACAAATAACTCCGTGTCATCCATATAGTCTGGTGTATATGTTTCGGATTCTATTGCACCGATGTCTATTACTTGTGCTGGGTTTTTAATGTTTTCTTTATGCTGAGCAATGTACATACGTTCTTGGTATTCCATTGTGCATTGTTCTCGTAAATCCAATATGTAGTTATACAATGGAGTTGAACTGTCCATTTTGTATAATTGCTTTGTGTATTTTTGATTTTCTTTTAACAAATCATCTGTTGTCATTAAAGTAAAATCTTTGAATGGGTTACTCATATAGATAATCTAAATAGAAATGCAAACTGCTCATCTTTAAAACGTACTACGTTTCCTTTTATTTGATAATCAAGCATTTCTTCTAGTCCGTGTTTGTCTGTAAAATTCTTTGTAAGTGTTTTAGTATCTATATATTCTAGTTCTAACTTATATCGTTGAATGCCTTTGTGTAACTTTGCTGGACGTACTACTTGGTTTGGTTTCCATTCGTCCCAAAGGTTACCAAAGTGTTCTGCTCTAGTTTGTAAATCAACCTTAGTTGTACCAAATACTCTTTCTAATTGATGTTCATTAAGTAAACTGTTCACTTTATATAATTCATCTGCGTTATACAATACTGTTAAGTTCATGATTTTCCAACTCGTTATAATAAAAAATAGAATCTTCATTAAGCCCATTATGGTTATGTCTTTGGCTAATAATTAATTCTAAGTTAGGCAATGCTTCTGGAAAGTTCTTCTCTAACACATAACTTTTATCTTTGCCTGCTATGTTAAACTCCCAACCTCTTGTAACATGCTTAGGTGGTAAGTTCGTATTCTTTTTGTAAATGTCTGCAATAATTTTCTTTTGTTCTTTACTAATCTTAGGACTGCTGAAACCTTTTGCTGTTAATAATGCAGTTAAATCTACTATGTCATCTGTTTTAAATACTAATGTATTAATTTTAACTGGATCCTTGTTTACATTCCACATGATATTAAATCTATTATTATCACATACTGAAGTAATATAGTTAGGACTCTTTCTTACAACTCTAAATTTTAGTCCTTCATTAATGCTGTTTACTGTATTAATATTACTACAGTTAAATACTATTCCAGCAAAGTAATCTAATGGAGATTCGACACCAGCAACACCTACTGTAGTAAAATGTTTATCGTAAGTAGACTTAAATTGTTCTACAGGGTATGTGTATATATTTACACCTTGTATTTTAGCAACATTAAGTCCTGTTGTATCACAATGTAAACTGCCATCTAGCGAGTTTGTTGCGTTAAAACCTATGCCACTTAAACCCGTTGGTATATCCAAGGAGTTAAGTAGTATGACACATTGATTAACTGCCCACATACTAGCCTTTCCATTTTTGCTCACACTTATTTGGTTAAACCCTAAGCCAGTTAATTGAATGGTTGTGTCTTCTACGTTATGAGTACTTGGGTTAACATTGTACTCTATAAAATTAAGCTCTGCCATTCGCTCTAACTGTCTCCTTCTGCTGTGTCGCATTGCTGACAGCATTCTGGTGTACCACACTTATCGTGAACTACTTCTTCTGAAAGATCCTCACCGTAACGTCCACGTTCTCTATTGCCGTCTCCGTTTAATTCGGTTGCATCTTGTTGTATTGCCTTAAAATCTTTTTTAAGTGTTACTCTCTTTGGCTCCATCTTCATCCCTTGTGTTAATTATTTCGTCTGCAAGACCCCAGTCCAGAGCCTCTTGTGCAGTAAGGAAATTATCCCTATCCATCCCTATCTCAAATTCTTCGTATGTTTTTCCTTTACTGTTATGCTGTACATATATCTCAGTAAGTTCTTTTTTCATACGTTCAATCTCATGATACTGAATTGCAATATCCGATGCCATTCCTCTAGCACCACCACTTGGTTGATGTATCATTGTTCTAGCTCTAGGCAGTAAATACCTTTTGCCTGCCGCACCTGCTTGGGATAGTAAACTTCCCATTGATGCCGCTTGTCCCATTACAATAGTTGAAACGTCTGGTTTAATGTATTGCATTGTGTCGTACATTGCCATACCTGATGTTACAACTCCTCCTGGACTATTAATATAAAAATTAATGTCTGCATTTGGATCTTCTGCTTCTAAGAAAAGTAACTGAGCACAAATACTATTTGATACTTGGTCGTTTACTTCACCGTTTAGAAACACAATACGTTCCTTTAAAAGTCTGCTGTAGATATCGTAACTACGTTCTCCAGCACTTGTTTTTTCTATTACATATGGTACAAAATTCATGTTATCCTCTTATTAGTATTTATATTAAACAGATAGCTCTTTAAGTCTAGTTATGAAACTATCTACACCTTTTAAACGTTGATATGATACTTTAGCAACGGTTAAAAATTCATAGTTGTCCATGCTAATATTACGGACGTCTTCTATAGTATGTAGTTGTGACGTTATAGCTGTTAAAAGACCTTTAACAAAGGAACTGTCACTATCAAACACTACGGTATCTTCTTTTAATATTACCCACACACGACTTTGGCAACCATGCACAAGATTATCTTCATGCTGTATTGCTTTATTGTTATCTGTCTCTGATAGCTCTATAATTGCTTCATAGAAGTCCATCGGTTCCAGTTCATTTAAATAGGTTATATCCATAGTGCTTATTATATACTCGACTTATTGTAAAGTCAATAGTATTTACTATCTATGGTCTTTGTAAGGATCACCTTTTGGCGCCTTTGGCACCGAAGTGGTAGACTTCTTTTTCTTCTTTTTCTTCTTCTTTTTGACTGGGCTTGAACCCCATAGGCTGTAAGAGCCTCTTCCTACTGAAGGTGTGGGATTAGAGGGAGCATCGGAAGAACTTCCGTCGCCTGCAGACCCTCCTCCTCCACTTGAATCTCCGTGGGAACCATTACCTGAACCGTTGCCAGGACCTGCTCCTCCACCTGAACCAGCACCTGCACCAGATCCAGCACCGCCGCCGGCTCCACCGCCGCCGCCAGCACCACCGCCTCCACCGCCTCCGGCTTCAGCATCTAATCTTTTGCGTTTAACTGCTTCTAAAATTTCTGCAAATTTCATTTAACTTACTTTAAACAACGTATCCGCTGTCTGAAAGTAATGTTACTATTTCGTCTGCATCAGTAATTTTAGCGAGGTTGTCGCTATCACCGTTGTCAGTTTTAAAATAGTCACCTGTAGCATCTTCTGTAAACCACGTTCTGTAGTCTGCACCACTAACTGAATCATCAAAATGAATTGGAGTGTAACCTGTAAAGTCTCCACCACCTTCTCCACCTGCTGTTTCGCTACCAATTGCAGTAAGTTCTGCAACCTTGGCATCTAGTAAAGTATCTGCCGCACCTTTGTCTGAATCGTTTGTAATAAACCATGCACTTGGATCGCCATCTGCATTAGTTCCTTGTTCAAAGTATCCAGCATAAGTACCTGCTTCTGCTATAAGCTCTAAATGAGCTCTTAATTTTTGTTCTTCAACATAACTTGCCATTATTTGTCCTCTTCTGTATACATTGTCCACGCACCATATATAATCATGCCGTAGGCAATTAAATTAACAGGTGCTAATATCATCACGATACCACCACCAATAAGTAAAGCGCCATCAAGTGATGTTCTTTCTTTTAATCTTGCTTTGATAAAATCTATCATGTAAATCTCCTGTTATATAACAGTACTATTTATCGTCTTTGGCTATGACGCCGGCTTTTTCTATATAGTTCGGCATACCGTGATCCGCTACAAAGTCGAAGAATTTAAACTGTTTAGCCGCGGCCCAAAAGCCTCTAAACTGGTCTTTGACTCTTTGCCAAAAAGTACTAACTCGTATCTTCCCGTTATGATTGATATACATAAGTCTTCCGCCGTGTACAAACATTAACCAACTCGGTGGTACTTTAGGCACTATATCGTTGTTATTAACATAACGAATGTATGCACCAATATCGCAACCTTCTAGGTGCTGACGGAATCTTCTATTACCAACTCTTGGTTGCCCATAGGTTCTAAGTTCCTTCACTGGAATACCTTCGTTTGTTAATTGTTCTGCTACTAATACTGCCATTGCTCCACCTAAACTGTGACCAACTACATACACGTTCTCTTGTTTCTTTCTATTTGCTTTAACTGTTTTTAAGATTTCATCAAATACTAATTGTGTATACTCATAAAATCCATGATGCACTCTACCATTACGTGGATGCCTAATTGGATATGTCTTTAAATCTGCAAGTATATCTGAAAACTTTGTAGGTTCTGTTCCTCTACAAGCAACAACTATACCATCATCCTTTGTAAAGAATACCCATGCTTCAGCATCACCGTCTTTAATAAACACGGCTTTTTTACGTTTCATTTTTATTTTGTTTTGTGCATCCTTTAATTCTTCTGCACTAAGATAGGCTCTACCCGCCAACTTTGCCAAAACTTCGGCTCGCTCGGACTCAGAGCATTCTGCTAACCATCCCATAACTACTCCTACATAATTTTAGATTAATTTATTATAGTAGTATTTATCGGATTTGTATAAAAAAGTAGCACTCCAATGTTAGAGTGCTACTAGTTTTTAAGAGAGAACGGTTGTTCTCGAATTAATTGTTAGAATGGTGTAATAATTGGTTTCATTGCAACATACATAAAAACAAAACAGCCGATTAACAGACCAAACGTGAAAATAGATTCACATGTTTGTCCATCAGGGCAGTATTTGTCTTTGAACTCTTTGAAAGAGTTTTTAGTACGAGCTACGAAAGAACTATTATCATTCACTTCATTTGTGATGATAGACATTTCTTTTCTCCTGAGTCTAAATTTATTAGCACCCAATTCACGCCTCCTCTCGAACGACGCTCAGATAAAAAAGTTCCTAAACTTTTATGTATACTCGTATTGTGTTTATTGTACTTTGCATTAAAGCCTATAGAGGATACGCACCTCGACAAAAACAACGACATATACCAAATATCTGTTGTGCAAGTAGGATTGCTATTATACTTGCAATCGTATTTATCTATCGTTCTAACAGGTGTTAAGTTATTGTGGTATTTGCGTTGGAAATAGTCTCTTCAGATACTATTTGTGTGATTAATGACTTACCCCAACCCTGTCTACGTCTAAAGTAGAGCCTGTTGTAGTATTCATCGTCCTTAACATGTTCTAACATATCTATATTATATGCATTTTGACATGTGACTAATTCGTCATCTATTGTATTCATGTACTCATAGAAGTTAAATCCAAAGTTTGATTGGAAAGGATACAGTTTATTAGGATCTGTAGTGTATGCTTCTTGGAACTCCAACAAGTGTGAATACATGTATAAATCTAAATTGCAGTACTCTTGTGTTAAATGCTTGTTTACAAATTGTCTAATCTGTGTGTTATTTCTATGGAAGTCTTTTTGTGCCTCCCACATTAATGTGTGACCACTGAAGCCTTTGCTTTCTCCAGTTTCTAAATAGTATGTAATATGTTGCTTGGCTTGGTCGAATAACTTGCCTACTATACCATCATCTGTTTTACATGCTTCAAACATTTTATCGTATGTTTCTTCATACTCTATGCCTTTGTGTTTATATATTATTCTTGCTATTGCTTGGCTCCATCCAAAGTTATGGAAGTTATTAATTACCCAAGCATACAGCCAACTGTCTATAAATTTATCTTTAGGCATGTACTTGGTTCCGGTTATCAACTCGACCTTTTCAGGTATGTTGTCCTCTTCTTCGAATCCACTTATATAGTTTTCTACAATCACACTAGTTAAGCCATGCTTTTCTTTTTCGCTTGGTACGTTCATGTGTGCATTTTCTAGCAGTTGTGCCAACCAACTTTCAATAGCATTGTGTTGCCCTGCTTTAATTATTTCACATAGTCCAGACTTCCAAGTATCAAATGTCTCTAAAGGTAATCCTAATATAAGTTCTGTGTAACTAGGTATTCCTTCTCTATTACATTTTTCAAATATCATTGTAAGGTCTGACATTTCCATGTTACGTCTTTTAATCTCTTCTAGTACATCCATGTCCATACTTTGCACACTAAGAGTAAGTCCTCTATTGAATCCACTACTAATAAACTTTTTAACAATCTCTAATATCTCATCACTACTGTTCTTATACCATGTAGCATCTACTACTTTAGGATAACCGTATTGGTTTTGTAAGTCAACTAATTTTTCTGTTACTTCCATATCTCTGTCTGTGAATACACCAAAGTTAGCATCTGCAATAGTGACATAGTCTATTTGATTCTCAGCCATCCATGTTAGTTCTTGTATTACTTTAGGTATAGGAAACTGCTTAATTTTAGCATAAGTTAAACTACCCCAATCACAAAATGTACATGCAAAAGGGCAACCTCTATTAGTTTCTAATGTGCCATTAAACACATACCCAGTGTTGTTTGCTATAATATCGTCGAATACGCCAGTTAAGTAGGGACTCGGAATGTTTAAATCCACTAGTCTGCCGCCTTCATAGACGTCTTGTAACGGGTCGTTGTTGTTTATTGATGTAAGTATATCCACAAACATCTCTTCGCCTTCACCTAACACTATGCTGTCTACATAGGGGTGATTATCAAAGAATAGTTCTTCTTGTGGTCTATTTGTAACTTGTGGACCACCAAATATAATTAGTATGCTTGGATTTTGTTCTTTTAAGGATTTTGCTACATGCTTGTTGTATTCCCAATTCCACATGTAATTAGAAAAGAAAACAACCTTACAATCTTGTAGTCTATCTACGACATCGTTTGGTTGTTCTCGTTTGAAAATAATGTCTTTCAGGGTGAAAGACTTCTGTACCCATTCGTATTGATTTGCGTAACTCCATAAGCACCCTACCGAGTAAGGTAGCCAATAACCTACGAAACTGCCACCGCCTATTTTGAAGTTTGGTTGAACTAATGCTACTTGCAATTTACTCATGCAAGTATTTATAGTCTACTTCTTGGAGGCTTTGAGTACTTCGGCAACTAAAACGTCTTTCTTCTTACGTTTGTCTAGTTCAACACCAAATTCTCTTCCTTTAGTTTCTAAATCTGCTTTAGTAAGTTTTGATAAACTTGCTGTAGTTAATTTAGCCACTGTAGGTGCAGTTGCTTTAGCAACTGTTTTAGTTGGTGCTTTTGCAGGTACTACTTCGTTACCATCGCTGGCTCCAAAGAAATCTGCTAACCATTTAAATAAACCCATTATAAACTCCTGTCTAGTATGTTTAATAGTTCAAACCTATCTTTATTAATAGGATGTTCTAAGTTAAAAGGATTCGCTCTTTTGAATGCTGTATTCAACACTCTATCTACTAAAAGTCTGACCTTCTTCGCAGTTTGCTCTTCCGTAATGTTATTTATGTATAAATTAATAGTATTATTGTCTATTCTTGGTAATGAAAGCAATTCAAACAATATAATATCGAACTCTAAGTATGTCATACCTAATTGATCTGCATCACTATTGCTTATTCCTAAGCCGTCTGTGGGCAATGCATCTAGTGTTGCTTGTGGTATGCCTAACATCTTTGCTAACATAGGCACCTCCCAACTTTTACTTAAACTTTGTATAGGTGCAACGTCACCTACATCACCATGTAGTGTCCAAAACCCTGCGGCTAGTTCACTAAAGTTATCTGTACTACCAACACAACCACCTACTTGATGTGCAAGGTTATACAATGTTGTCATTCTTAGCCTTGCTCTAATGTTGCCTTGTCTTTGTAATTCTTTATAAGTCTTAGCATCTGTTAATCCTAAAAACTCTGACATGTTATCAAACTGTTCGCTCAAATCAAAACTGTGTGGTACTAGTTCAAGTGCATCTATGGCTTCTTGCCCTCTATCAGTTTCTTCTTGTTTTTGATGTATAGGTAATGTTACTCCGTGTACTGTCCAACCTGCTTCTTTAAACAAGGCGGCAGTTAAGGCACTATCAATACCTCCGCTCATTCCTATTACAACATCTTCTATAAAGTTATCTGCTTTATATTCTGCTAGTTGTCTCACTATTACAGACAATGTTCTTTCTAGTTTTTGATGATTACTGTATTTCTCTGATTGAATAAGTTTCTTTAATTTAGTTTCAAACCATTCCGTTAGTTCAATTTTACCTGGAGTTACTGCTAGTATCTCATTTATCATTTTTTATATCCTCTGGCGATTTTAATTTAATCATTGCCGCAATTTTTTCTCTACTTACACCTCGACGTAACCAGAATTTTAAATCCTTAACGGGTTTGCCATCTTCTTCCCTAAAGAATGAACCCATCTTACCATGTTGTCCTTTTACAAAGAATGTAACTGCATGACCACCATCAGGTATAACAACTCTATGGAAATCAGTATGAGACCTCCAAGCAAACCAGCCTGGTCCTCTCCACATCATTTCCTTACCTCTAACCTCATAGTATCCTCCCGACAGTATGAGAGTAAAATAACCCCAAGGGTGATTATGTTCCGTAGGTAAATCACTTCCAAGAATAAGGTTTAAGCAAACTCTACCGCCATGGTAATTGCCTGCAATACCTGTCTTATGGATTTGTCTACCTAAGAAAACTCTGTGCATGTATTCATGGTCGGTGTATATGTTAGTTAAGGTCTCTGTGCCTCTACGTTTCGCTAACCACCAAAATATTTTTTGCCACATAAAGTGTTCCTTTGTAAAGTACATATTTATCGCCCAAAAAAAAGCCAAACTGTAAAGTCTGGCTTTGTTATTAAAAACGTTGTGTTACTTAGGTAATATACTCTACACTTATGTTTTTTATTTTTGCTGGAAACGTTAAATTTGCTTTTAAATGGTGTTCTCTTCTAGGTTTAGAATCATCTGCTATACCAACACCTAATAAAAACACTGGTTTATGAGGTATATCTAACACTCTTTGAACTTCGTCTTTATTAATACAACCACAGAACCCTGTAGTATATCCTAATAATGAACTTGTAAGGTTAGCATAACCTCCTGCTACACCAATTGCTTGATGCATATCTCTATCCATTTGTTCCCAAACATCACTTATATCTGTTTTCTTTTCTGCATCTTCTTTATCAAAGTCCCTAGCAAATACTATTAACAGTTGTGCTAAAGTTTGTGGATTAGTAGTAAGGCTGTTTCCCTTTGCTCCTTCATTTCCATCTTTGATTAAAAATCCAGATGTTTGTCTATGCACTCTTTCTATCTTTTCTCTATTTGTAATAAAGTAAGGTTTGAAAAATTGAATGTTCTGTTTACTAGGTGCTCCAGTTATTGATTCTGCAATAATATCAATATCTTCTTGCGGAATTGTTTTTGTGAGATCCCAATTACGTTGAACGTGCTGACTTTCTTTTATAGCTTTTCTTAGCATAGATTTGAACATTTGTACTCCTACAATGATAACGTGTGTATGTTAAACATATTTATCGTATAAAAAGTGTTTCGGCTCTGCACACATCTGCACTCCTACAGTTTCTAATATTTTGCTCCCATACTACTCGTTCAGGCATCCAATCGAACTCATGCGGACCATTGTAGTCTGAACTAGTGCATCCTGTTATAATAATACTACTTACTAGCAATATTAATTTTTTCATCTCGTTCCTCTTTTAGTTTATTGTATCCTTCATCATCTAGATGTGTAATAGCCAACCAAGCATGTGTCATTTCATCGCCTGTTCTACTGCCTCCCATTACCCACATATCAGGATCCGGATTGTTTGGATTGTTAGAAGTATTATCATACCATTGCTTCAGTATAATAACAGCACCCGTTGGTATAAGTGGTGCTACATCAGGTTCATACAAATGACTGTGATGCCATGTTGCACTCCAATTACTTACTTGGCTAATCTGTTCTGTTTGTCCTGTCTCTGGATAGAATATCTCTAGGCTAGCGGCATTCATTCTTAAATGTCCGTGTGGCTGAAAACTATCTAGTCTAACAGGATGGTCAAAACTATGGAAGCCTTGTGTCATGTAGTAGCCGTTGGGTGGAATAGTTATATCGTCCTGGTCGCCTAGGCGATACAAACTCAAATCTTGTTTGTATTTCAATTCTTGGCTTTCCTCTTCGCTGTATAACCACAGCCCAATCTCTACTACGTTGTTTTTGATAACTGATCCTGGTGCCATTGCTCCAAGTCCACCTGGGAACATATGAATATCCCATGCCACTTCTGCGTTGGCTGGTATAGTTCTGCATACTCCTGCAGGAACTATCTCTCCCCACTTTCCCATAGCATACTCAGTTAGCATTCCTTGTCTGCCTCCCTCAGTTATAATACTGCTGTTAGCATGGTGTACTACTGACTTTGCATTACCACGTGGCTTAACTTGTACTGCCTTAATACATCTATCACTAGTTAGCCCTGTTGGAACATTGTGTTTGTGCCATAAGTCGTTACCGGTTGCTGGTATGTCAATTGGTACACTTGGAATGATTACATCTGGTAGACCAAAGTCGGGTTCAAAATTCCATGCTTCTGTGTCTCTAAGCCTAGGGGGAATTCTAAAGACATCCTGGTCTCCGTATTGTGCTCCTTGTTCTACCCAATTATCTATTGTGTCTATGTCTTTAGTGGACAGTCTCCAATCTCCTTGTAAGTCCTGTATACCAATTCCATGGTCATAAGCATACGGTGGCATTTCTCTTGTTAATACCTTTAATTGTATTAGTGGTGCCCACGGTCTGACTTGCTCATAACTTTCAAAACTCATAGGACCTATACCTCCTTGACGGTGACATACTACACAATTATCATTAATAATATCTGCTACTTCCGTAACATAATCTGTAGCCCACACTGAAGTAGACCATATGGCTGTTAGAGCCACGGCTATGTGCTTGTACATTTTATTTTCCTTTTAGATTGCGTATCAACTACGAGTGAATACTCTGATACTTCAATAGTTTTTTACTATTATGTGTATATTTATTAAAAACTAACGGATTTTTTTATTTGTTTCGACTGCCTTTTTAAGCATATTAAGTTTAATATTCTTATCATGTGCATACTTTAAAAGTGCTTCTGTATCTTTGGGGAAACAATGTCCTCCAAAGCCAAGTTCTCCGTCTGGACCTGGTACCTGCATATGGCTACCGCCTATACGTGGATCTCTTGTTAGCATGTCTGTAAACTGTTCCCAACTAACCATACTACTGCCACTGTTATGTAACTTATGTAAGTCATTAAAGAACATTACTTTAGTTGCTAAGTAACTGTTAATAGTATATTTGAGTAGACTCGCTGTTGTTAAATCTGTTTTAAATGTAGGAACAATCTTAACTGAACTGTGTCTAAGATATGCTTTTTCTACTACTTCACAGTCTCTCCATTTACCACCTAACACTTGCATATTAGGATTTTTAAAATCTTCGTTTGCATTTGCTTCTGTGAGGAACTCTGGATTATAAACTATTTTTAGTTCGTATTCTTTTTTAAATTCCTGTAAATAGTCTGGTATAACTGTACTCTTAATTACTACAACACCCTTGTACTGAAGTCTATTAAGCTCTGAGAGTACATCATTTGCTATGGTTGTATCACAACTACCATCTTCTGCAACTGGTGTAGGGACACAAACAAATATTAGTTTGCAATCATGCAAGTCATTTATAGTGTTATCTGTGTACTTAGGGTCTACAATAACTTGCTCACAGTCTTTATCGAATCCGTTTGCTACTGCTGAGCCTACAAATCCTTTACCTATGATTCCTAACTTTAACATTATACGTTGCCTTTAATCCGTTCTATTATATAGCGGTCTTCGTATGGCTCATCGCCAACATACTCTGGTGCATTAACTAATGCCTTATCCACTCTCATTTTAATATCCCATAGTCGACGTTTCATGTCACTGCCGGTCCAGCCATCATTACGTGGGTTCTTCATTTCATGTTCTAGTTCCCATATAATATGTAGGGCTTCGTCGCTGTTAGGGATAATCATTCCTTCTCTGTTATAATATATTCGCTCATTGTGAGCATTGTTTTTATTCACCTACCTGTAAGTTTTCAAAAACTGTATTATGTGTTGACTTACATTGTACAAAAGTTGTACACTTAGATAAATTCTTTAATTTGTCGGCACCAACGTAAGTGCAACCACTACGCAAACCTCCAAGTAAGTCTGTGACAACATTGGTAACTGGACCTTTACGAGGTATTCGTACAATTCTGCCTTCACTTGTTCTATGATCCTGTACTCCACCTGTATTCTCCTGTGCTTGAGTAGTGCTACTACCGTAAAATTCTATTGTATTTGATTCACCGTCTATCTTGCCGCCTTCGTCACAACCTGCCATCATGCCACCTAGCATAACAAAGTCTGCTCCGGCACCAAATGCCTTAACTACATCTCCAGGACTACTACAGCCGCCATCAGCAATGATGTGTCCGCCAAGACCATGAGCGGCATCGGCACACTCAATAACGGCTGATAATTGCGGATACCCAACACCTGTCTTAATACGAGTAGTACAAACACTACCAGGCCCAATGCCAACTTTAACGATATCTGCTCCACGTAATAATAACTCCTCAGTTAAGTCTGCTGTAACTACGTTACCAGCAATAATTGTAAGTTCTGGATACTGGTCTCTAAACCTTGCTACAAAGTCTAAAAATCGTTCGCTGTACCCATTTGCAACATCAATACACACATATTTTATACTGCGTGATAGTTTGATAGTTGCGTCTATTCGTTCTTTGTCTATATCTGTAATGCCTGTGCTTATTGCTATGTTTCTGCATAGGTCTGGTTTGTGTACATGATTGCCTAACCAATTCCAAATGTCTGCTGGCTGGTAGTTTTTATCTAAACATGTAAACATCGGCTTTCTAACAAGTTCTTCTGCCATTGCAAATGTGCCAACGCCTTGCATGTTAGCCGCCATAATAGGAATACCTTCCCATTCTTTACCGCTGTTCCTAAATTTGTATCTACGTTTTAAGTCAACGTCTTTACGACTGCCCACAGTACTTCGTTTGGGTCTAAGTAAAACGTCATTGTAATCTAATTTTACGTCTGCTTCTATTCTCATTTTGTTGGAATTCCTAAGCCTTGTCTAATAACGTCATCTTCTTTTACAAACACTCCATCAATCATCATGCCTTTACGATCCTTGATATCATCGTATGCTTTTTGTAAACATTGAGTAAGTGTTAATTCATTACGTTCAGCTATGTTAATTAACACAACCATCATGTCACCTATGTCATCACTGATGTCTCTTTCTTTGCAAATGTTGTCTGACAACTCACCTGCTTCTTGTATAAGTTTAGCAAATTGTGTTTTGTCATCCGATCCTTCTATAAGGTTTCTATCGTAATGCCATTTAGTAATTAGTCTAACTAGTTCTTCCATTCGAGTGTATCTCCAAATTCTTCAATATGTGCTGATTCCATTTCACCATACTTTTCTTTATAGTCGGGTCCTAAGAAATACATAACTGCTTTACCCTCAGTTGTTTCTGTTGGTATCTTATTGTAAAAGTCTGGATAACCTTCTATAGCATCTAACTGATCCATTACTTCATCGTTTACTAACCAAACTTCGCCTTTAATCTTTTTTGATCCGCCCATAACTACACCTGGAAATGCACCCAAGTCCATCATATCATAATCTGGATATACAGTTGTAGCCATACCCACAATCTCTACCTTGTCTGGTCCAAAGCCATTAAGACCTCTAATTTCTCCGCCACTTTTAAGTGTGCCGTAAACAAATACCTTGTTATTCATATTCTTTCCTACTGTCTAAATCAATAATCTTTGTTTCTAGTGCTTTAATTCTAGCATTCATCCCAGAGATAATAATACTTGTATCCTGGTCTACAATGGTTGAATCTAACGCAATCCTGTCATTTTGTAGATTTTCAATTTCTGTTTGTTGCTCTTTAACGGTCTTTTCTAAGTCAGAACACAATGTTATTAGTTCTGCTTTAGTCATTTGTGTTTTAGATTTTTTGCTCATAGGTTAATTATACTGCATTCCTTAGTTATTGTCAAGTAAATTATTATATATTTTATACTCTGGTGCCAAGTATTCCATAATTGCATCTTTATGTGGCGTTAGTTCTTGTGCTATTTGCTGTTTGTGTTCATCTACAGTTTGGTTTACTTTGAGTATATTCATACCTTGTTTGTTAAACCATTCTGTGAGGTTGTCTGTTTTTACTACAGTTAAAGATTTATACAGCATGTGTTCTGTGATATACAACCAATTTGCTGTATGTCCATCATCATAACTATAATTACCAATTGTGAATCCATTGTCAATGCTGTTTGTATTTGTTCTTGTTAATTGACAAAATGCACTAACATATCTTTGCCATGGATCTCTAATTATTAAAACAACGTCAGTATCTTTCCAAAATGCATTATCGAAAGGTATGTTATCTTGACTTGGTAATTCATTTGGGTACACAGTTCTGTCTATAAGGTAGTTACTGTTTCCACGTGGAGGTACTTTAGGACTTAGTGGGTCTGGATTACCATGCTGGTATATTGTGCTACTAGAGTAATTTTTCCAATCATCGTAATCATTAAATAGATTAGACAAAGACATTAATCCGCATTTACGAGCGGAAATTATAACTTTGTTTTCCTTCTCGTTTAAAAAAATCATTTAGTATTCCAATTTGTCTGTGTCTTTTAACTTAGTGTACTTGTCAAAATAGTCATCTACCATGTTGTCATAATGGAATGTAATCCTATGTAGTACTCTATTTGCAATTACTTCAGGTTCCCATTCTACTCTTTTATGTAGTGTTAGTACTTGGTCTGATATAACAATATCGCCAGGATGCCATTCATGTTCATATATGTATTTGTGTTGGAAACAATGTTCCATTAATAATTTTTTAAGTTCTTTATCTTCGAAAGTACAGTTGTTATGATAATGGAAGTATAAACCTTTCTTACCATTAAAGCCTTCGTGTACCAAAGGCATTGTGTACTTGTGGTCAACTAATCCAAAACCTTTCATCATTTGTAGTTGTGGAGTTGCTACACCTTTTGCCCAATTTTCAGGAGCATATTCATAGTTGCCTATAACACCTTCGCAACGTGCTTTTAATTCATCTGGCATATCATCGTATGCTTTTACAGTATCCATAAATGCTGTATGTGTTCCTTCACTGTGCCAAGCACCTTGTAAAGCAACACCTCTGGCTCTATCCATATCACCATTCATATTACTGTGCCAATCTAGTTCTCCGTTGCCAAAGATACCAGTTGGTAAACCTTTTTCTGTTTTCTTGCCTGTTACTCGTTGTAGTGGGAAGTCATTGTCCTCACCTTCAAATGTAAATGGATCTACATATTCAAGATTGCCTATGTTAGCACCATCTTGTTTCCATAGCATTTGTTTCCAATTAGCAAAGCCACCCATCTTGTGACATAACTTTGCAAATGGTACTGTTTCAAATGGTTGTTTGACAAAAGCAATTAACAAGTTGTCTAAGTATATCTCATTAATGTCTTGATAGTCTTGTTCTGTAAGTTTTGATATGTTGCAGTCTATTAGAACTCCTGCATTTACTAATGGTATTACTTTCATTTTACTCACTTAAATGTTCGACTACGCATCCACTCTTTTCTAAAAAGTCTCTGCCTGATCCTTTGGCGGCATCATATGTATTTTTAAAATATACTTCTGATATGCCTGATTGAAATATTAATTTAGCACATTCTATACAAGGCTCGTGTGTACAAAATAGTACAGCATCCTTACAACTTTCACTGCTTTGTGCTACTTTGGCTATTGCATTTGTTTCTGCATGTAGCACTTCTGGTTTTGTTTTTAATTTGCTCCAAGTATTACCATGTGGTGAACTATGCATAACAGCACCATCACCAATAAACTTGTCTCTCATGTGAGGAATATCATTCCATGTATCAGTAGTTTCGCATTCATTAGTCCATCCGCTAGGCATACCATTGTAACCTATACTAATAATTCTGTTGTCTTTAACAATAATAGCACCTACTTGGGCACGTTTGGCAGTACTAAGTTCTGCAAACTGTTCTGCTACTTTTATATAGACTTCTTTAAATTTATCCTTCACTTGTTATACTCGGTTGTTATACTAACTGCCGCACTTCTTCCACCAAACCCAAATGATGTTTTAAACATCCTGTTGTACTTTGCTTCTTTTACTTCTGTTGGTAAGTTAAAGTGTCCGTCGTCTGTAAACGGATTTGTTAAATTTGCATTAGCTGGTATGAATCCTTCGACCATTGCTTCTGCACCTAATACAATTTCTGCAAGTCCACTAGCACCCATCATATGGCCCACTTGTCCTTTGTTGCCGTACAAGTGACTTCCTTCTGGAAAGTAATCTTTCAACACGTTATACTCTACAGGATCACCAAATGGCGTACTTGTGGCATGTGCATTTAAAACTGTATATTCGTCAGCACTTGCACCGGCTTGCTTTAATGCTTTATCAATAGCAATCCTGGCTCCAGTGCCGTCTAAATCTGGTTGTGTTGCATGGGCTCCATCGTTAGCAATGCCTAATCCATCAACTACCCAACGTATATTTGCTCCACGCTCTTGTGCAAGTTCCAATGGTTCTACTACTAGATAAACACTACCTTCTCCCATAACAAAACCATCTCTGCTTTCGTCCCAAGGAACACTTCTGCCTGTTGGACTAATTGCTCCTAACAGTTGGAAGTATATAGTACTCATTGAACTTGTCATGAAATCTGTTCCACCTACAATAGCACTTGTATAGCCTTCTGTTTGCATATACTTCTTTGCTATATCCAGTGCTTGTAACCCGCTAATACATGTTCCGCTAGTACCCATACTAGGCCCATGTAACTTGTAATGACTGCTTATATGGTTGCTAACGTACTCATGTGAGCTACTTAACAGTATCTGAGGATGTACTTTACGTCTTTTATCATTTAGAATTTGTCCGTACCTTGCTAGGTTTGGTGCACCGCCTCTAATAGTACCAACTATCACTGGTGTGTCTTGTGGTAAGTCTAATCCACTTTGTTTAACTGCATGGTCAACTGCAATCATACTGGTAACTACAGTAGGATCTATCCAACGTTTGTCTTTCTTTTTGATGAGATGCTCAATGTCTACATCGTCATAATTACAATGGAATGCTTTTTCTACTTCTAGTATCCAGTCACTGAAATGACCTTGTTGCCTGTAATCAGTTATGGGTACTTCGAGTGCCTTTAAGTTTCTGATATTTTCAGAGAGTGTATTGCCCAAAGGCGAGACGATACCTACTCCAGTAATTGCAAGTTTCATAAACGTATTTACCGTGAAATATTAGAGGTAAGGATACAGAATTGGTAACCTTATTTTGAATTTAAAGGGATTAAGACTTTTTGATTAATGCGCCTTGCCAAAAACCTGAATTATCTGATTCTGAATTTAAACACCATTCTGATGTCCAATTCTTGCCAGTTAATGTCATAGGGTTCATAGCGGCCCAAAATGCTTCATTTACATTTGGAATGTGGAAGTTTAATATTGCCATAACTTCACCTGTTTCCATCTTATTAAAGATTGTTGCAAACATTTTTGTTTGTGTATACACGTCTAATTCTGGGAAGCCCATGTTAGGTATCCAAGGATTAATAACCCAAACATCAGGATTAAAAGTTCCTGCTGTTGTAGAGTCACCTAGTTTGGTTCCATCATGTGCAACACACAATGATTCACTTGCCCATGTTCTTGTTAACTGTGAGATTTCATTCATTGTCAATGTTGGTACTGCGTCTGCAAGTGTAATAGTGGTAATTAACTCTGGGTCTGCATCTGGATCTGTATACGGATCAAAGTATTTAACGGAAACTGCTTCTGCGGCTTCGTTATAAACTACTTCTGCTGTTGCTGATGTATCATGTTTAAATACGTTTGCTACATTTCCTGTATTAGAAAAGTAATCACTGGTTGTTAGGAATGTATCAATATATGTATCTGATGTAACAATTTTAACGCCTGCTTGGTTACTTGCATTGTCTACAATAAACTTTGCAGTTTTACCTGTTGCCGCATACGGTTCAACTATGTTAAGTACTTCTCCAGTAGCCATCTTTTCTACTACTGATTGAATTAATTTACCTTGTAGTTCTGTTAGTGTTCCATCAAGTAAATCATCCCATGTAAACGCGGTATCATCGATTGCATCAATTTCTGCCGCTGTTGGTAATGTCATATTAGCCATTCTTTTCTCCAGTGTTAAATGCTTTTACACTTGTTATTTATCATTTAATGGCAGTAACTCTACGATATTAGGAAACTCAATTACAAGTTTATGCATTTCTTCCATAGTAAAATCTTCTGCAACTTCGCCTAGCCTAATTCTGCCTACCCTATATTCTGGTGCTGTAAACGGTAAAGGAACATTATGCTCATTGCACCACGCATAATATTCTTCCATTTTCCAATAATCCTGCTCTTCTGTATTCTTAAATTGTGGACCTTGGTCAAAATTCATTGCAAATGCTGGAGCATACGTTGTTTGTTGTCTTAATTCATCTGCATGTTCTGTTGCTAATACTACATCTGATGTGCCAAAACATGCCGCTAAATCCTTGCCAACTGTATTATAATCTAACTCTAAAAATCCCCACATACCCCATGGTAGTTTTGAGTCAAAGTCCTCATCTGTTATTGTTAAGTCTATACCCTCTAATATGTGCGGTCTATAATATTCTTGCTTTGCCACAATAAGAACTTTATCCATATCAGTTGGAACTGTTTCTAATGTGTGTACTAGTATATTAACACGTTCTAGTAGTTCTTGTGTTTCACTACCTTTGCCATGCTCTTCTGTAAACTGTTGAAATATTAAATGTAATTGATTTAGTCTTTCTGGTTGTAAATGTGGCTCTAAATTTAAGTCTAACAAACAAGTTAGCGGTATACTACATAGACCTAACTGGTTTACTTTGTTAATAACAGAGTTCATTTCCTCTGCTAATACACTTGCACTATTGTTATCTTGGTTAAAAGTTTGGTCTATTCTATATAGAACATTACTGTTGGGTTCCGCTCTTGCTATCTCCAACGACTCCATAACTTTCTTTGCTATAGGTGTATCGTATAGTTTAAAATCTAGGTAACGTTTATCATTACCGATTTCACTCTGTAGTATTATTCTCAGTTTCATCTTGTTGAGCCATGTCTTCTTGTTGTTCTGCTAATGCTTGTCTTCTAACATCTTTAATTCCTGTTAAATAATTAAGCATTGATGTTGCATCACTTACATCAAATGGATCGCCGGCATAGTTATCTTCTTTGCCTTGCTCTACAAAAATCATTTCAATATAACCATTGTCTACGACCATTGAATATCTGTGGCTTCTTAATCCAAAGTTTACTGCTTCTTTCTTAACAAGCATACCCATATTTCTAGAAAAGTCACCGTTGCCATCTGCGATTGGTTTAACATTTTCTATACCTAAACTATCTAACCATGCATTCATAACAAATGAATCATTAACACTTAGACAAAAAACTTCGTCTACGTCCTGATCAATAATGTCATCATAGTTTGCTTCGTATCCAGGTAAATGTGTACTACTACATGTTGGTGTAAATGCTCCAGGTAGTGAAAATACCACAACTCGCTTACCACCGAATAAATCTTCTGTGTTCTCACTGATCCAGTCAAAGTCTACTCTGCCTTCTGGAATGCCTCTTCTGTTAAACTGTACCATAGGTACGGTCATCTCTACTGCCATGTCTATCTCCGATTTTTTAAAATGTACTACTAATTATCACTAAATTGTTCAATATCGAATAATTCATGATATTCTTTTAGAACGTCTACCGTTCTTATTCTCTTTAATTTGTCTACGTTGTAAGGTTCTTTAATCTTTTCATTTGTATAATTACAAATGTTATCCCAAAAATTTCCTTCTATGTTTGTTAGTTGTGCCATCATACGTTTTCTGTTTTCTTCTATCTTAGGTCTTGCTTTTAACCATCTTAAATGCATTTCTGATAAAGGTACTTCACACAATGTAGCAATCTCTTTTGAAATTGCTTTTAAACGTTTTTCACTGTCCACTATGTTATCGTAATCTTCACTGAAACCTAACTCTTCTGCTAGTGTATGAAATCCAAGTTTTTTAAACTTTGCAATCATGCCTGGCTGTCCATATAATATAAGACCTTGCCCATATACCATAGGCTTTAACACTTTTTCTGTATAAAAAGTATTCACATTTTCATGGTCTGCTACTGTTTCACATGTATACCATACATAACTATTTTCCATCTGTGGAGCATACTTACTTTCTACTGCACCTATATAAGCATGGTCTCCTGGTATACTTTGCCCAAGTTTGTAATATTTTTTAAATGTATCGAACGTGTCTGCTGTTAATTGGTTTCTCATCATAGGTGCATTTCTTGCCAATATTTGTTTAAAATAGTCTACTGTAAGAAATTTTCCAACACCCTCTGCTTTACCAATCTTATGAAACACTTGTGGTGGAAAAGCACTTACAATACTCTTATACTTCCATGTATTAACTAAAAACAATGCCCAAAGTGCCACAGCCCTAGATTCAGAATAACGTCTATTTAAAAATGTAAATGTGTTTCCTTTTGATGTGTACCAATGCTCTTGGTCCCATGATACAAACTTTAGTTTGCCTGGAACACTTCTGTCTATACCCTTCTCTAAGTCTGCAGTATCTAGATGACCATGCATATTCCATTGTACAACATACTTAACAGGATTTACATTTTCTTTCGATGCATACTTATTAACTTGTTCTTGCCCATCAAAATTATTACCTACAAGTATAACTTTGTCTGCACTTATATCAAATAACTGCATACAAGAATATAGTTGTGGAATACATTGTTCTAGTTTAGGACTCTCATCTGCAAAGTTTATAACTAACGGCTTATTTAATATACCGCTGTCTAACCCATCAAAGTATGCAATCATAAAATCTACATGCTGTGGGTGAAACTCCCATGTTGTTATATGGTTTCCGTCTACAGTTTCACTACGCCCTGGGGTAGGGATAAAAAATGTTATACTCGTTATTTCTTTATTAATCTCTTTTTGCTTACTTGATAATCCGCCTCTATGTACTTCTGTACAGGAAACTAGTTCATGCCCTAGCATTCCAGCTGGCAATGTCATTGTCCAAGGTTCTCCTTGCCATGCATCTGATGATAAATCTACTATAAATTTTTCGCCGGTCTTGTCATGTGTACAATCCAGATACTTGATATCTAAATCCATTGCAATAGATGTCCTAAGATTGCTGAACTAAGTATAAACACTAGTACAGAATTTAAAATTATTAATGCTCTATCTTTCCAAAGTATTCCAACCCAAGTCCAACCTATGGTACCTATTAAACTAAACACTTGATCCATAAATTGGTATTGTGGACCTTGAGCTCTAAATAATACTGCTGTAAGTATAAAGAGACTTGCTGTCCATTTAATATACCAACTTAAATCTTGTTTAGGAGTAGCACTCTTGTAAACTCTATTGCTGTTTTGTATCTCGCCTATTGTGAACTCTTTGCCTGTTTTTGTTTTGACTATCGTGTCCTGACTAGGCCCATCAGTAATTTTAAATTCTTTCTTCATAGTATGCCGATTTGATATTTGCCTTCGTCACTTATCATTGTGTCTGGATTCCATGGTGGATCAAACGTTAGTGTAACTTTAACTCCGTTTATACATTCTACTGCTCTTGTGGCAAACTCTATTTCCATAGGGATAATTTCAGCCGCCGGGCAGTTAGGTGAGGTTAGTGTCATTATGATGTTTGCATCATACTCTTGATTTACTGCTACTTGATATATAAGTCCTAAGTCATAAACATTCAAGTTTATTTCAGGATCATATACCCTACGCAAATTTGCTATAATTTGGTCAACCAATTGGTCTTGCAAATTTTCTGGAGGACCTACTCCTTGTTCAGTTTCTTTATCGCCTGCCATATTCCCTCTACTAATTTAACACAATCGTGTTCGTCATTGTATGGTGCAGTACTAACTCTAAATATGCCAGTACCTTTGTTGTTATATCTGTTACTTGCTGGGTAGGCACACATATGGCCCGTTCTAACACATACATCTGATATGTCTAAGAACCCTGCAATATCACTTGCATTGTAGTCTAACTCTGGATCAACAACAAAACTAAAAACACTTCTAGGATATGGATCTCCAATTAACTGTAGTTCTGGAATGTCAAACAATCCTTTGTCATGTAACATGTAATAAAATTCTGCTTCGTTCTCTTGTATTTCTTTATAGCCGACTTCCATAATCCATTCTGCCGCCGCCCCTATACTGTGTACTCCTGATATATTAGGTGTACCTGCTTCTACTTGACTGACATCATTGTTTAATACATATCCTGTTTCAAAATCTACGTGACTAACTGTGCCGCCACCTATACGTGATTCTACATCAGTAAATCCGCCTCTATGAAATAACACTCCGATACCTGTACCAGCAAACATTTTATGTCCACTAAATGCAATCCAATCAATGTTATTCAGTTTGGTGTCTATTTCTTGATGTGCAATACTTTGACATGCATCAAGTATCACTTCACAGTCATGTTCTTTTGCTATGGCTACCATTTGTTGCCACTTCAACATGTGTCCGCTTAAATTACTTTGTGTTAAAAATGCAACTATACTACCTGGGTTCTCACTACAAACTTCTACCCAATCCTGCATACTAACATCACCAGTGTCTGTTGCTTTACAAACAACTAGTCCATCATTTTCTGTAGTCCTGCCTTGTCTCATCCAAGGTAACGCATTACTGTGATGTTCCAATGCTGTTATAATTACTTTCCTTGCATCATCTTTATAATGCTCTGCAACCATGTTTAAACTTTCTGTTGTACCGCTAGTAAATGCAACCTCAAAAGGTTCGCACCCTATTAACTTTGCTACTGAGTCTCTGGCTTTGTCATAAATGTCTGTTGCAATACCGCTAGTCTTAAAGTCTCCCCTATGTACATTTGCTCTGTAGTTATAGTAATAATCGCTAATTGCTTTTACACTGGTGTCCACAGTTTGTGTACTTGCCGCATTATCTAAATACGTTAAGTCACTATATGCTAGAGCAGGAAAACATGCTCTAATTTGTTTGATTGATTTTGCTTTTTTGTAGGCTTTTAACATAGAAAACTTTCCACTAATATATCTTTGGCACTATCTTTATCAAAACCTCTGCTCTGCAGATAGTACATGTGTTCATTATTAATGTTACTTATCGTACAACCATGAGAACATTCTATTTCTTTGGTATGTATATCTAGTATAGGTCTGGTATGCATTTTTGTATCTTTAGTAAGCATTAAATTATTGTTATTCATCTCTCCGTTGAAGCCTATACTGTATGGACTAACGTCGAACTTTCCTATGAAACTGGTATTAGCCTTTTCTCTTCCAACGTTTTTAATATCTATAACACTTTTGTTATTATCGTTTTGACTTTTCACTAAAACATACTGATGATACTCATTGCCAGCAAGTATATTATTTCTACCTTTTACATTTATATCTACGTGACTGCTACATTTAAAGTAAAAGTTTTCTTGTGAGTACTTACTGCCTTCATTGTTAAAATTAATAGTAACTTTACTTCCTGGATGGCAGACAAATCTACTATCAAAAATCCCCCAGCCGCCACAGTCAACTGTGTTTCTGTCAATTACTAATTCTGCATCTTCCCTAACAATGTATGTTACATAATTCATTTGTCCTGCTTGGGCTTTTACAGTTTCATTTATTTTGACCTTAGTGTTATATTGTACATCAACTATAGTAGTGTTTGCTTCTAGTATAGGATCTTGTGTGCTGTTCTCATAATATATGTTAAGTGGCTTATTGTAGTAACGTTCTTTAGATCCTGTTGGAAATATAATTACGTTTGTAAATGGTGTTAATGCGTATGTTAAATTTCTAAAGTCTTCAGTAGGCTCTATAATCTTAATATACTCATCTTGTTTTTGTTTATTAAATTTAATATTATCTAATATCTGCACACCAAAAGGTTTTTTGCTACCTAAGTCCATGCTAGTTAAAATAACACTATCGTTAATAACAATAGATTGTTCTTGATGTGCAACCCATTCAAATCTTTCTAATGCTTCAACTGGATCGTACTGTGATTGTTTTGCTAATATATCTAATTGCTTTAGTTTGTTTAAATTACTAAAATTAAATTGTTCATGTTTGTTATTAGGGATACCAACTTCTCTAAGATACATTAAGTTGTCTACAAAATGATTATGTACTCCTGGAACTTTTTTTTGATATCCGCTTTGTTCTGCCAATGCAATAAAGTCAGACGAACTAATATAGTCTGCCAAATCTTCTAATTTAAAATAACTTGCAACACCTGTTTGACTGTCTACCAGTCTTTCGCTGTAAAGATTCTTATACACTATCAAACCCTTCCGCAAATATTTTTTGTGCTAATTCTTTTCCGCCACCAACTACATGGTCTTTCTTTAACACAATGATTGCATCTGGGTTTAAACTTTCAATAAGTTTTTCGTAATGTGTTACAACAATAAGTGTATTGTCTGCTGTTCGCCATTCATTTAGTTGTTTGGATAATGCTTTAATACCGTCAACATCTAAACCACTATCTGGTTCATCTAACATTGCTAGTGATGTATTAAGCATCTGCATTTGAATTAGTTCGTTCTTTTTCTTTTCGCCTCCACTAGCATCGGTGTTTAAGTTTCGTTTATCCCACCCTTCAGGTAATCCTAATGATTGGCTCAGTCCTTTAAACTTTTCTAGTGTTTCTCTAATTTCAGTACCCTTAGTGTTCAATGCTTGTTTTAAGAATTGAAAGTTGCTTAGTCCTGGTATGCTTGTTGGTGATTGAAACCCTATAAACATTCCAGCCTTTGCTCTTTCATCTACTTCAAACTCATTAATGTTTTCACCGTTAAGTTCTACATCACCTGATACTTCTAAATCAGGTCTGCCCATAATACTATGTAGTAGTGTACTCTTACCAATTCCATTAGAACCCATAATAATATATGTACGCCCAACATCAAACTCAATGTTGAGGTTTTCTAAAACTGGACTTACTGAATAATTCGTTAATTTTAACATGTGTATATTGTACTACCTTTTGTTTGTGATGTCAAGTGTTATCCGACCGCTCCTTCAAGTGTTACACTTAACAACTTGTTGGCTTCGGCGGCAAATTCTAATGGCAGTTTTTGGAATACATCTTTACAAAATCCGTTTACTACTAAATTCATAGCATCATCTTCGCTAAATCCTCTAGTTGCCAAGTAATACATTTGTTCTTCACTAATCTTTCCAGCACTTGCTTCATGTTCTACAGTTGCAGTACTGTTTTGACTTGTTACATATGGTATAGTTAATGCTCTACTGTCTTGTAACATTAAACTATCGCACTTTGTATAGTTAGAAGCATTTGTGGCTCCTGGGTTTATTTTAACAGCACCTCTATATACATTTGTACTGTCTCCAAAACTAATGCCTTTGGATATAATGGTGCTCTTGGTATTCTTACCTATATGAATCATTTTAGTACCAGTGTCTGCTTGTTGCTTTCCTTTAGTAACAGCAACACTAAAAAATTCTCCTGTGCTACCTTCACCTTTTAAAATACAACTAGGGTACTTCCATGTAATTGCACTTCCTGTTTCTACTTGAGTCCAAGATACTTTTGAATTTTTACCTTCACACTTGGCTCTCTTTGTTACGAAGTTGTAAACACCGCCTACTCCATTCTCATCTCCTGGATACCAATTTTGTACTGTTGAATATTTTATCTCTGCATCGTCCATTGTAATTAGTTCTACACAGGCGGCATGTAAAGTGTTCTCATCATACGCTGGTGCAGTACAACCTTCTAAGTAACTTACATAACTGCCTTCGTCTGCTATAATAAGTGTGCGTTCAAACTGTCCTGTGTTTCTAGCATTAATACGGAAGTAAGTGTTAAGTTCCATTGGGCATTTAACACCTGGTGGAATGTATACAAATGTACCGTCTGAGAATACAGCAGAGTTCAGTGTAGCAAAGTAATTGTCTGTGTAAGGAATTACACTACCTAAATATTTTTTAACTAAGTCTGGGTGGCTTTGAACTGCTTCACTAATACTACAAAACACAATACCGTGTTTTTCTAGTTCTGCTTTAAATGTAGTAGCAACACTAACACTATCAAATACTGCATCAATGGCTACTGTTGGAATAAGGTTGTCTTGTTTAGGTTTACTTGTATCTAATCCAAGTAATGCATCTCGTTCGTGTAATGGTACACCTAACTTTTCAAACGTATCTAAAATTTCTTGTGGAATATCACCTTCTTCAAAGAACTTAGGTGCAGAGTGATAACTCAATGCTTGGTAGTCTATTGGTTCATAGTCTAGTTCTCCCCATTGTGGTTCGCTCATGCCTTGCCATCTTTTAAAAGATTTCAGTCTAAAGTCTAACAACCATTCTGGTTCTTTTTTTAATTCACTAAGGTTTCTTACAACTTGTTCATCTAGTCCTGGTGGAAAAGAATCACTTACAACATCAGTTATAAATCCGTCTGCATACTGTTGCTTTGCATTTATGTCAGCATCTTTCATTATTCTACCTGCTTTGTTTTAAGTTGTAATGGATGTCCGTTGCCTCTAGCAGTTGCTAAGGCTTCAGTAGTTTTTTGTTCTGCTATCTCGAAGTTATAAGTACCAGCCACTGCTTGTCCGTGTTCATGAACAGTTAGTGTTAAGTTTTTAGCAGTCTCTACGTTCTTATTAAAAATCTCAACTAGCATTTTAATTACGAACTCTACAGGAGTATAGTCATCATTGAATACTATAACATCATACCTGGGTGGATATCTTAACTCTGTGGTGTTTTTAGTCTTTACTGCTTCTTGTGTCATATTGTACCTATTTGCTGTGTGGTGGTAATTTTGCTTCTACAAACCACTCATGTTTTCTCTTTACTGGATTATACTTCTTTAATTTTAACTTCTTATTTTCAATTGTCAAGTTTTTTGTTTTAATAAATGTATAATGGTATGTATGATGGTCCCTAGTTTCGCCTTCGGGAATTAAATACAATAACGATTTCTTCTTGTCTTTCTTTGCCATAATAAAAGGGAAGGAGCAAATGTTCTCCTTCCCACATATTTACCGCAAAGTTTAAGTAATTTTAATAGATTGTGGTTTCAGAGCGTCTGGGACGTTCCTAAACAACGAAACAACTAAAATACCATCTTCAAGTTTAGCACTTTGTACTTCTACATAGTCTGCAAGTTTGAAAGTTCTAATGAAATTTCGTTCTGCAATACCTTTGTGTAAGTATTCAACACCTTCTTCATCTAAACACTCTGATGTGCCTTTAATGATTAATGTTCCATCTTCTAATGAAATGTCGATATCAGATTTTTTAAATCCTGCAATAGCAAGTGTTACCTGATATGTTTCATCTTCTAGTTTTGAGATGTTGTAAGGCGGATAGCCTGTTTGTGCTTGAGCGAATGTTGGATCATTGAAAAACTGATCTGCCAGTCTGTCAAATCCGATGCTCATTTTGTATAGTGGGGAAAGTGATTCTGATGTGAATCGTATCTGCTTATTCATAATATTCTCCTATATTTAGCAAGTTAATTTCCACTTTTTAAACCCAATTGGCGAATAAAAAGTTCGCGGATCAGAGGAGCATTCGATAGTGTGTGTCCTGTTCCTCTGTTCTACTTGTTGCACTTGTCCATATCTTATAACTCTTGCCAATTATAAAACGGTTAGTGGGCAACCCAATTTGTTAAGTGTCTGTGCCGTCCGAAAACGTTTCTTACTTAACGGTGTAGTATTGCTACTACTTAATGTAACGCCTCTAAGTTTCTTATCAGTCGGTCCGTTCAACTTACGTTTCACATTCCTTGTGTAGGATTCTTATTAACTCTACATACATTTTAAATTTACAGTAGACTCCAGTCTCTTACGATTCTTTTGCCCTTGTAGTTTAAATTGCAAAGTTATTTATATAACTTATATATTATATAGTGCTTTATTGGCAAAAATCAAGAGCAAAATGTATCTTTTTTAATTATTGTTGATAAAACTAGCATTTTTAATGGGTTTTGCATAAATATTAGCAACTAGGAAATAAACAATAATGTTGTTTCCATATAAATTAGGAGTCATAAAATGGCACAAACTCAAAACGCCGGAGCCGCAGTTGCTCCAGGACACGTAGGTGGAAAGGTTATCGCAGGAATTCAAATAGATTTCGGTGCTGACGTTTCAGCAAAATTGGCAGTAGGATCAGCCGTAGACGCAACTTTAAAAGCAATAGCAAACGAAGGCTTAACAGCATTCGCAATTGGAACAGTAGACGCAGTAGGCGGAACTGGACAAGGACTTAAAGTTCTTTTTGAAGGTGAACACGGAACAGATACTTATGATGGATCAAGCAGTGAAACACTAGCGGCTCATTTAGAAGACGTTATTATCGCATTAGGTACAGTAGATAGCATTAACTTAGCATCAGCAACTGTTACCGCTTTTGAACTATAAGCCTTAAAACTTATTTAAAAGTTAAGAAGGGAGCATTTATGCTCCTTTCTTTTTGACTAAAATACATTAATAGCATAAATACATGTAACAAAACTATTTAGGAGAATTAAAATGGCAATAGCAAAAAATAATCCAGCGGCAACTACTACAGGTTCAGCATCAGAAGTAATCGGAAAAGATATCTCAATCTTTTCTTTAGACTACATCGTTGCTAACGCAAGTACTGGCCCAGATGGAGCTCAACAAGCCGTTCTAAATGCAATTCAAGAAACTAGAGTTATATTAGCGGCAGGTGCCACTAGTAACTCTGATACAGAACAAACTTTCATTATTGAAGGCGAGTTAGATTCAGGCTTAGCGGCTAGAATTGTTGCATTAGGAACAGTTGATGGTGTTGATTTAAGTGGTACTACAGCAACCGCTCAAGCATTATCAATCGCCGTAGGCGCATAATTTAGAATATAGACATTCTATTAAAAAAGCACTCTTAGGAGTGCTTTTTTTTGACTTACTTTCCAGATAAGAATTTGTCTATGTGAGGTTTGAGGTCTGTGATAGGTAGTTTGTCATTGAACTTTAATTTAAAAAACATTTCTTCTTCTTTGGTAAACTTTTTATTCTTAGGTCTTATCCAAACATTAACACAAAATGTCATAGCACCCATAGATTCTAACTTAGGTGAGCCATAGTTCATACGCATTTGAGCATCCATGTCATTGTCATTTAACCACTTAGTAACAGGAATTATAGCATTGTGTACTGCACCTTCAGTTATAAAGTCGTAGTCGCCATCATCTTTAATAGGAGCACATATAACTAGAATACTGTTTTTGTAATCATCGTTAATTTGTCCTTCTAGATAATTCTCAATTTTCTTGTTAGACATTCTTTGTTTCGTTGAGTACTTTTATAATACCCTCATAACGCCTTATATCTTCGTGTGTAGCATCGTTCTTTAATTTATTACATTGCATACATATAATCCAAAAGTTATCTATTGAATCAGGGCCACCCTTGCTTTGTGGTATCATATGGTCAGTACTAGGAGTAGCCACCATTGACTTATCCGTATTGTTCTTACCTAACCCATAATCCAATACATGTCCACAGTTTACACATTCTGGTTTGCATAGTTCTAAGAACTCGTCATAGTCCACACTCCATTTTCGTGCATTTACAAAAGCCCATACAACTCGCAAGTCTTTGGATTCGCATACTTGCCTATAAAGTTCTCTGGTATGATATGTACCTGGATCGTATTTAGGATATATCATCGTCATCTGCCATCATAGGTATATCAATAGTAAAAGGTAATGGCAAAATATCATTGTTTGTTGATTTTTGATATACGTTTATTATACCACTTGCAACTTTTTCTGTATTACCCATACCTTGATAGTTTGTAGGATATTTAAGTTTAAATTCATCTTTTATATCCAAATGCAATCTATTCATATCTTCAAAATGTGCATTACACTCAGCAAAGATATCATCCATTAAATCATCTGTATATTTGTTTGCCTGTTCTAATAGTTCTTTTACTTTTAGGAAGCCCATCATTGTTGCAGTATAAATTTTTTCATTGGGCCAATATATTCGCAGTTTAGTTAAAACTGTATACAAACTATCCGACTGCCATTGTTCATGACTATTATATAAATCTGTTATGTGAGTAATTGAACCTGGGCGTCTAATCTTATAACCTGTTTCACAATCAGCACTAGTGACTACTCTTTCAATTTCTACTGCTTGTTCATGGCCCATTTTAATATGTTGTTCATGTATAAAGTATTGTGCCATTGGTGCTGAATCAACATTTAATGCTAACAGCATTTCTGTTTCTACATTAGGGTCATCGCTTTCTACATAAAACAATGGAATAGGTTGTCCTGGATACTTGTTTATATAAACTAAAATATGTTGTTGCCCGTCTGCTACAAAGTAATTACCTTCGCTATCTTTACGAGCTTGTCCACATGTCACTACATTAGTATTCCATTTCCTATCTAACTTCTTTTGATGTGTAGGTTCTGGATAACGTTGACGTTCGTAATTGATATATACAAGTTCTGGATCTACCCAGGCAAATTGTAATATTTGTTGTGGTATGTCTGTGCCAGGTGTAAATTTACCTGTACGTTGTTTTACCATTCTTGCAACTTGAGTTGCTTTTACTGACCTTACTTTACGACCTTGTGAAGGATCGAACGGTGCCATTGATAGTTTTTTTCCTGTTGCCATTATTACTCTCCGAGTCTTTGACTGTTAATTAATTTTAACTAGTATAGTATATACTATTCTCCGTCTTTGTCAACCTTTTCTTCCCAATGTCTCGCCAAACCGTTTGGTAATGGAGGTCCATCGTTTTTAATTGGTTGCAATTCTTCTTGTTTCTTTCCTTTACCAAAGATGGTTTCCCAATTATCAGCATACTTTTTATTGTCGCTACTGATTTTAGTTTGTATTGGGTCTCCAGTAATATCGTTTTTACTTGTCATAAATCTGCTATTCTCTCTAACAGTTGATCAACTTCAGGATCGTTAAGATGACCTATTACGTCAGATGTAATTTCAGTATCGTAACATAGGCTTCCTTCAGCATCGAGAACTGCTAGTTCCCATAAGCCACTTTTGCCGCCATAAGAACCTTCATGCTTAACAACACTAGCACCATAGCCATTTTTAAAATGGTATAGTTTTTGCCTACCACCCCACGTGCTACCGCTTTTCTTATAGCCATCACTTAAATTGATGTCTTCAAATTTTACTAATCTAGTATCACTGTGGTTCATGTTTCTTTTCCTGTTGTGCAAATGTAAGCTCTGTTTCCCAATTGCTTTTATTTATGTTATAATAGTCTGTGCCTGATTGAGCAATAATTATTCTGCCACTATCCATATCAACACGAATACTATCTGTTATAATTTTTTCGCCATGCCTGCCTATAAATATTCCTTCGATGTTTCCGTTCTTATCTTCTGATCCTAAATTTTCTATAAGGAATATTAATTCTTCTTTTGTCATTTGCCTATATGTTTTATGTCAGTTTTACCAATAACCTGATATGCACCTTTATTATATGCTGGTGCTATAGTGTATTGACTGCTAATATCTTTCTTTTCTTGTTCCCACTTCTCATCAATACCATCAGTCCTTGTACCCTTTGACTTGGTCATACTTGGGTACTTATCATACTCTGATACCTTAGTGTCTTGTACGGGCTTCCTGTTGGGCTTAAATGCCTGTCTGCTACGTGGATCTACCTTAGGTTGTATACCATGACAGTAGTCTACATACTGTTCAAATGTTAATTTAGGCATACCTAACTGTTTATTATGCTTGTTTTTCTGAATCAGTCCAGCCTGCCATTTGGCAATATTAGCCTTAGTCATCTTAGGCTTATACTTCTTATTCTGGATAGTCGTAAGACCTTGTGCTAAATGCATGGTCATACTATTTTTCAAATCCTGGAAATGAATGAGAAGTAAAACTGTATTCGTAGTTACCGTCTGAATAATCAATCCCATCTCTTTCTGAGATGCTGTCAATAACACGATCCATCATCAAATCATGATGTTCTTTATTTACACCAACTGGGTATTCTTTACCAACTGGGTGATCAATGTTGTCTTCATGATGCAACCACATAGCTTCTAAGGCTGTTAGTTTAACAGCAACAGGTATGCTTGTTGCAAGATGCGTCATGTGGATAGTGGTGTTACCACTTCTCGGACTTGAAACAATTTTATCTTTATTTTGTGCGTTTTTATACATTTATGAACTCCTACATTCTTACTTTGTTATATAACTATTATACCACATTTCATGGTATAAGTCAACCTTTTTAGGATTCGTGTATGCCCAATACTCCGGGATTAATCCACTCTGCAAACAAGCCGTTGGCATCAAGAATATCAACTACAACTTGGTTAACACCGAATAGACCAAAGCCCATATCGTAGTAGTCTGCCCAAACAACTGTGTCGTTGTCTTCTGCACTAAGTCGGAAGTAACGGTCGTTGCCGTAGTCATCTCCTACGATAACCGGTGCACCTAAGTTAGATAAGGCAGTGAAAGCCTTTTTGTAATTACGTTGCATTATGCGACCTCCTCGGTCTTATTTTTGTAACCTTTCATCGCTTCTTTAATCATTGTGCGATACTCACCCATTAACTGCCAACCGTTCAAGTCACCAGTTGATTGGATATCAAATCCGTAACCTTCTTTAACTTGTCTGTTAGGTGTATAAGAAACTTGCTCTACAAAACCAAATTCAATTTTGTAGTATTTCTTTTGATGGTAGTTACCTCTTTTGTCACCGTGTATCCAAAAAGTATCATCTTTGCCTTGGACAGGAGTCATTACAGCACCTGTTGTAGCCTTAATGAACTTCTTCATATCGTCTGTGTCTTGATACTCTGAAGCAAGAACAGTTGTGTTTCGTTGAGTAATCATATTACTTACCTGTGTATCCTTTGGCTTCCATTGCCCCTCTAGGATGAATTGTTGTAGAAAGATGTAAGTACTCTTCGATAGTGAAGTTCTTTACAATAAAGTTAACCCATGCTTTCCAAGGCTTGTAATTGCCATATTTGAATCTAGCAATAAACTCTGATCTTGGAGTTCCTACTCTAGTAGGGTGACAAGGTAGTTCATAATACTTAGACTGAGAATGCTCTCCTGTGTACATTAGGTACATTCCGTCCCATGTAAAGTCTTCTTTGTTAAATGTAGTTTGCATATTGTCTTTCCCTTTTGCTTAATATACATATATTATACTAGAAAACCGGGTCCATGTCAACCTTTTTACCACGAATCCTGGTAATCTTTTGGTATTTCGCCCAAAAAAATACCCCGCACATTACTGTTTGGGGCATTATCTAAGCTACCTTAGAAGGATTTGCTAACTCTGACGACAAAAGCGTCTTCATCAACTGCATTGGATCCACTATCTGCTGTGAAATCCACATAACTAGCAACTGCATCTAAGCCCAAAGGCAATTCGAAACTTTTGCTGATTGTGTAGTGATCACCGACAGTATCCAGTGTACCATACGAGACATCCACAAAGTCCATTACATTGTAACTGACTAATGAATAGTCGTTATAATCTTCCTGTCCGATTGTGTGTGAAAGCGTAAGATCGCCGAACGAACCAGATACTGTATACTCGGAACCATCCAAAGATGAATCTCCGCTGTATGAGTAGTCTGTGTATTGTACGCCTACAGAAATCATATCACTTAGTTCGTGCTGATATCCTGCATACATATCAATCTCTGCATCAGCGTCACCGCCTGCAAAGTCGACTTCACCAACCCATACACCGACATAAGCGCCGTTCTCGAAATCTAAATCAATAGATCCGAAAGCAAAGCCACTGCCTTGTGTCTGAGTCTGTCCTCTGAAAATATAGTCATTTCCATAACCAATACTTCCGCCTAAAGATGCCGCATTGGCACCAAACGCCATTACAGACAATAGTAATACAACTAGTATCTTAAATGCGTTATCAATGTTGAATAAATCTTTCATTTTATTCCTCCTTTTTTTGTATACTTTGGCTTCCTAGACAGAATAGAATTACCCTGCCAATTGTCCCAAGCATTATTATATTATACACATTTTTGCAAACATGTCAAGTCTTTATATAAAACTATTGGGAGGATAGGATTGATTGGTACTAGTATTTACCATATCTACAAGGTTTTTAAATCATAAAAAAAGGACCCGAAGGTCCTTTTAATATATCGTAATTACTTACGAATTAGCCATTGCTTTATAACCAGCGGCAATAATAGCTCTTGAAGGCGTACCTAATCTGTACACGTTTCTTGAACGATTTTTTGTGTCAGTCACAACATTCAAATAGATCGGAAATCCTTTGAATCTTAATGATTGAATTACTGCTTGTGGGTTACCAGCACCAAAAAATGATTTGATTTGTGCTGAGGATAGAGTTCTGCCTTCTTGTAAAGCTGATAGAACTTTTTGCTCTTTAGTTAGAGTTACTGTTGATGTAGTCATATGACCTCCTAGATCAATTAACTGCTAAGGAACATTCCTTAACATAGTGTATATTATACAGGTATTAGATTGAATGTCAACCTTTTTCTAAGAATCGTTGCTAACTACACGTTTGCGTAACGAAGTGCTACTAAAACTATGGTCTCTAGGGTTGTATATAACTTTGCAACCACGTTGCTTGGCTATATCTTTACCCGTAAAGTCTTTGCTTTTGTATTCATCTCCTAAAACCCTAACATTAATAGGTAACGTTAGTAGTAGGTCGGTTAGGTCTTTTTCAGTATTGTAAATAATAATTTCATCTACATACTTTACAGCCGCTAGTTGTATTTGTCTTTCAACAATACTTTGTACTGGCTTGTTCTTTTCTGGACGGTCTTCAGTAGGGTCATTTTGTAAACCTACTATTAAATAATCGCAGTGATGTTTGGCTTCTTCAAGCATAACAATATGCCCTGCGTGTAGTAAATCGAATGTACTACAAGTGAATCCTATAGTACCGGAACCTTTATAATCAAGTTTCATTGTCTGCCTTTGCTCCGTTTTCTAATAAAAAACCGTAATGACCTTTAGCAACATACTCTTTGATTCTTTCCCTAGCAACATAACCATAGTTCATTATTTCTTCATCGTGTGGTACTTCTATTTGCACGGTCATTCGTATCATGCCTTTAGGTATTGGAGTTGTTCTAGGTACAGACATTATGAGTAATCTTTTAGCATCTTCTTAAGTTCCAATGCATGTTGTTCTTCCTGACCTATCTGTCCACGTGCATATTCTTCTAAGTAAATACTTGCATCGCTTACTGCTTCTAGTAAGTGTTTATATAGACCAACAGCATGTAATTCGTGTGCTAAACTCTCTTCTAATATTTGTACAACTGAATGATTATGTGACTCTTCGATAGGTGCAATCTGTTGACTTGGATGTCCATCTAAGCCTGTAATAAGTTCGCCTGCCGCTAAGGCATGTGCTAAACTTTCTGTTGCTTGTTCTTGTAGGAATGTTACAATAGGTATTCTATTAGGACCTGTGACCATTAATGAACTGTGAGTGTATCTAATTACTCCAGCCATTTCGTATTCCATAATCTCGTTAAGTATAATACATACTTTGTTCGTATCTAGATCTTGCATTTCCATTTATTCTCCGTCATAGTACGATAGTCTTTCGATATCGTCTTCATGTGTGTCACCACCGTATTGTATTTCTATTATATGACAATTCTCTGTGGTCCTATTAACTATTTGATGCCATTCGTTACGTCTAACTGTAAACGATTCATCTGTGCGTAATGTTCGTAATGTAAAGTTATCTGGATATTTAGGATAAATGCCATGCTTTATTTCGCATTCGCCTTTACTAACAAACCAAATCTCGTCACGTTTAAAATGTCTTTGGTAACTGATCCCTTTGCCAGGCTCAATTATAAGTTCTTTAACACGAACTGCTTCATCTTGAAACAAGTCACTAAACTCGCCCCATACTCTGCGTTCAGTTGGATACTGCCATTCCTTTAATATCCAACTACTGCTGTTGGACTTAATTTTACTGCCAACACCAAATATAAATTCAATACCTTCAACTGTCATTTCTGGTATGTTATCTTTTGAACGGTCGCCGCCATTACAAAATAGTATCTCACGTGAAGGATATGCTTTCTTGGCTTGTTCCAATGCTTTGCATACACTTCCGTCGGAGTCATCAAAACCCCATACACTATCTACCATATCTAATCTGTCGATAATACATGCCCTTTCTTCAAAAGACATAAACGGTCTACCTTTTTTGCGAGTTAACCATTCATCACTGTTAAGTGCTACAATTAACTTGTCGCCTAGTTGGGCCGCCTCTGACAAGTAGGCGATATGACCGCTATGTAAAGGATCAAATCCTCCACTAACGATTACTACTTTCACGAATGAAAAGGACCTTTCTTACGAAGTTGAATTTGTAGTTTCGCCTTCACAAGTGCATGTTTCCTAGTTTTTCTTTTATCTTTCATCCATTTAGTTCCAGTAGGTTCGTACTGTCGTTGAGCTCCGGAGGCTTCCATATCACGTACTTGTTTGCTCCAACGCTTCTTCGCTTGGTCTTTCATACGCTTTCTTTTCTGACTCGGTTTCTCAAAATATTGTAGTTTAGACATAGTTTTTTGGAACTCTGCTTTTTCTAAACGCTTCTTCAATATTCTTAATGCTTTACCAACATCACCATTTCTAACTTCTACACCTGGTTTATAGGCGTCAAGATAGTGTGGCTCTACTCTTGGCTTGTCATCACGTTTTCTAGAATTAAAATCTCTAGTGAACGTTTTATTATTGTTATCTCGATTATAACTCACTTTTACCTCTAAGTTTAATTTTATAGTGTCTATCAATTTCACTATTGCCGTTAGTATACACAAATATAGGATGCAAGTCAACCGTTTTAGGATACTTATTAAATATCACTTGTTGCACATTATCCTGTCTTAACATTGGAGCCCTAAACATTATATTGTGTAAACTGTTTTCTACAATGCTTTTTAATCCTCTCGCTCCAACTTTTTTCGTTACAGCAATCTCGGCAACGTCTTTAAGATATTGCTCCTCAAACTGTAATTCTATTTCATCTAATTCTAATAATTTTGTTACCTGTGTAATACAACTGGATTTAGCATTAGTAAGTATTCTAAACATATCATCTTGATCTAAATCTTCTAGTCCTACAATGTTAGGTAACCTGCCAGCAAACTCTGGAATTAATCCATAGCTGATAATGTCATCATGTTCTACATGGTCCAGCCAATTTATATCTGTTTTCTTACTGTGAACTTTTTGATTGAATCCTATTGATCCTTTCTTTAATTTTTTGTTAACAATCTTATCTAACCCTACAAATGCTCCGCCTACTATAAACAATACGTCTTTAGTATCGAATTCAATAAAGTCATCCATACGCTTTGAGCCGTTAGTGGAAATCTTTACAGTAGTTCCTTCTATTAGTCTTAAGAGTGCTTGTTGTACACCTTCGCCACTAATATCCTTTGTACCGGTGTTAGACTCACTGCTACGAGCCTTTTTATCAATCTCGTCTATGAATACTATACCCTTCTGTGCTTTTTCTACGTTCCAGTCACATGTATTAAGTAGTCGTTCTATCACACTTTCCACATCTTCGCCAACGTACCCTGCTTCAGTAAGTGTAGTTGCATCTGCTATAGCAAATGGCACACCTAATTTCCTAGCAAGTGTTTGTACTATAAGTGTTTTACCTGTACCAGTGCTACCTATTAATAGTACATTACTCTTTTCGATACTGTCTTTTTCATCGCTGTAGTAAGTTTTCTTATAATGGTTGTATGCACACACACTTAGAATCTCTTTTGCATACTCCTGGCTGATTACATATTCATCTAAGTAATCTTTAATTTCTTGTGGGGTGGGGATATCTTCCAGTTCCATGTCTGGAGTAGTATCGTAATCCTCGTTGATAATTTTATGACTTATACTTACACATTCATTACAAATATACGAGTTAGGTCCGGCGATTAGTTTACGCACATCATGTCGTTTCTTACCACAGAAACTGCATTCTAGGTTACTATCTTTATTATCGGACATTATTTTGTGGTATACCTCAAGTTATCTGGATCTGGTTTATCATTATCGTCTTTTGGTAATGGTATAGCCCAAAACCCTAATGTACGATTAACTTCTTCTTCACTTGTCTTTGTAAGCATATTTAATATTTCTTCCTCAGTATACCCTTCTTTATTGAACTCGCTTTCGGACATAATCCTTGCGGCTTCAATTAAGTTGTTAGCATTAGCCTTTTCAACTACCGAAGGCTTAACTGCTAAACGTTGTTCTAATTCTTCTATCTTGCTGTTATCTGTCCTGACTACGACTCGTTCTGCTCCGGGTACTTTAACAATTCGTTCGACGATTCGCTCGGGTCCTGGGACTTCAACAATTCGTTCTGGTCCGGGTACTTCAACAATACGCTCGGGTCCTGGCACTTCCTTTTCGACAATGCGAATTGTCTCCTTCTCGACCTCGACTGGTTTCTCAACTGTGATGATCTTTTCAACTTCAATCTCCTTAGTAACTATTACTTCTTTAATAACTTCAACTGGGACTTCAACTGGTACTTCTACTTCTACTATCTTTTCAACTTGTTTCTCTATTATAACTTCTTTCGGCTTGTCATTCAAGAGTTTTAATGTCTTTTCGTATTTTTCGTTTAAGGATTTAAGACTTTCTTCTAGTCTTTTTTTTTGGAGGCGCTTTCAGCCATTGCTGTAGCGGCATCGTCTGATGCATTTTGTTGTGCTAACCTATCTGCAACTAGTTGTTCTTTTAGATGATTAATTTGCCCTTCCATAAGAGCTCGTTCTTCATCATCTTCAACATTCCCCAAATCTTTATTATCCCATGCCTGTTCTAATTCATTTTGTGGAGGAGGTTCTGTTGGTGTAGGTGGTACTGGAGGTCCTTTGGACTCTAGATTAATTCCGTGCCTAAGTAATGTTTGGTTAGCCGCAATAATTAATATAACTGCTAATGGATCGAACACAAACACCAGTAACAATATAAACAATCGTACTGCTTTATCTAATACGTCTGCACTATCGTCACCGTAAACTAATTGAGCCACATATTTAATAGGCCCAACTTCCTTCTCTAATTCTCTTACTATACTTTCGGCTTCAAACTTTTCATCTTTAATTACTATTAAGCCATCGTATATTGTATCAATTTGTTCGTTGTAGTCATCTACTTTAACTAATGCTTGATCTTGGTCAGCACTACTGCTAGTTCGCAATTTGTTAATTTCTGTATTGGCGTTTTCTATTGTTTTCTGTGCCTGTGCTCTATAATTGTCTATGTTTGATTGTTGAATGTTTATGTCTGTCTGTGCTCTTGTACGCAAATTATCTTTTTCATCTGCTATAGCATCACGTTCTGCTTTCTGTTCTTGTCTTACTTCGTTTGCTTTTGCAACATTGTCAACTGTTTCTGTTTCAGCACTTCTAAATAAGCCGCCAGCATCTGTTTCTGTAGTAACAGTTCCTTGGCTCGCATAACTGTTTACAATGCTATCTAACGGTATTAGTTTATCATCTTGTGCTTTGAGATCAATAACTAGTTGGTCTCTTACACTTTGGATTTGTCCTTGTGCATAGTCAATGTCACCTTGTACTCTTTCCCAAGCACCGTCTCTTATATCTTCCTGTTGTTGTATACTTGAACTAACATCCATACCATCACTATTAAGGAAGTCGGCAATACGGTCTTCAAGTATTGAAATTTTGTTTTCTTCTCTAGCAACTTTACTTTCTAGTCTTTCGACTATAGCAAATGCATCTCCGCTTTCGCCTGCTTGATCCAAATGTGCTTTTGAAAGGTATCCAAATATGCCCATTGATGTTATCAACATTAATACTGCTACAGCAACACTTAGATAACTTTTTAATAGTATTCCGGTCTCGTCCCAATATCTATACAGCCAACTTGCTGTAAGTAATTTGCCTACTTCTAGTACGCCAGCCATCACTGCTATTGGCATAGCGGCGGCGGAGAAAATACTCATGAGCCCTATAATAGAGAACCAAGCGGCTACCCCGGCAATTGCCAAGGCTGTTATTAGTGTTAATATCCCGAATAGCATAACATATATTTATCCAAAGCTAAATACTTATATGGAACTTAATTGGACACATAATAGAGAACTACAAGAGCTGAAATGCTTTATAAACGACCAACTATGGTACACTACTAATAACGGTGGCAATACTATAATTAAACATTATTACGAAGCAGATATTTGTAATCAAACAATACTACAGTTAACAATGGAGCATGATTCTTGGGGTGATGAAAAGTTTTGGCTATCAGAGAATTATCCAGAGCTAGGGCAATATAACCCTATTGACGTAGCAGATGAATTACAAGAGCAATGGATGGTCAAAAATAACTGGCAATCTGCTATGCCGTTATTTGGCATAAGCAGTGATGGTGGATATCTAGACAGGCTTCAACGTACTGATGCTGTACAAGAAGGCATAGACATGACAGCCCACTATCAATCTGAATTAACAAAAACTTGGATTGAGAAAGACTCAGATGGTAATTTTTTTAAACGAGAATGGTGTGATGAAAACAATAGTTTTTATAATATTCAGCCTTGTTGCGTATTTCCAACAAATCCAGGAAGAACACCATTGAGCGATGCAGATGTAAATAGAATAATATCATTAAGTGAAATGGGCCAGCGTTCATAGGACTTACTATTACTAACTGGCTATCTACACAAGGCTTGCGCCTTTTTTGTGTGCCTTAACTCTCTAGGATTACTTGCCCCTCAAGTTTTATCACACCTGTTTCTACTCTAAGTTTTGATTTAACGTCAGCAAAACTACCTTTCTACAACTTGAACTTAATCAAGGAGATCCGGATCTAAAAGGTGACATCCTTTCGTTTTTGTTGTTTAGAGTCTGTACAAAACTAGGGCCGAACCCAAAAATCAGACTATAGAAACTATGTTAGAGGAGCATCTATAAAACGCACCTTTGTGTGGTCATTCAGTTCAACCGTTGCACTATTATGTTCGTGTTCTCTTACTGTGGTCCGTTGTACCCAACATCTTCCATTTGTTAATTCTTTAACAATTTCATCTGCTTTGTCAAAAGCCATTTCAGCAAACCGTTCACAACCTGTGTGTGAAACAAGTCTCATGTCAATAAGATTTTTCTCTTGTAACATTTTAATTGTTTCCATCTCTGGATCGTTTTCGGCTACCAAGTAAGTATGGTCAAACATATATTTCAACCATTCTTTAAGTGGCTTCAATCCACCAAAGTCTACAATCCAATTACTAGAATCCAATTCGTCACCAGCAAAGGTGAATTCAAACTGTAATGCATATCCGTGTATTAAATTACAATGACTTTCTGCTTTCCATTGTCTAAATGCACAACTATGTCCAGTAGAATGACTATAGGTTTTTCCGCTGTAAAATCTCTTATTCATTATAGGCTTACTATTTTAGATGTTTGTTTTTTATATCCTTTGGCAACTTCTTCCATTGTCGCCCCAATAGACATAATGTGGCGTGTGGAAATTTTTATTGTTGACTCTGGTTCTACAGTCATCAAGTACGGCATTAGTCCCAAGCCTTTTTCACTACGCCCAACAATTAATGGCTGTTCGATAGTTACTTCTTTTGTATCTTCTTCTCTGAGAGTGCCAACTAGCTCTTCGCCAGTGCTGAGTCTTAGTGAAACAATCTCACCTTTCTTTACTATATTTACTAACATAAGGAATCCCTTTTAAATTTAAATATTATTATAACGCAATATTTAGACAATGTCAAGGAAATTCCTTAGTTATTTTGGTAAATGTATTATTCGTTTATAATGCCAGCTTCTGTAGGTGTCATGTCAACTATTCCTTCACGGATTAATTTAGCTCTGTTCACCATATGCTTTGCTTGAACCTCTTCCTTACTACCGCCGAAGTATGCTACAGCATGACCTTCTTCGATTAGAATGGATGTTGCAGGTCTCCACGAATCTGTCTTAACATCATATACATCAAAGTCGCCAAGTATTCTACCAAACTTACCTTTCATGTCTTCGCCGTCTTTGTTTATTTGTGTTTTTAGAACACATGTCTCGCCCATCAACGATTGTAGTCTTGCCTTTGCGGCTTTACCGAATACTTTTTCAACTTCATCTGATGTTCTTGACTCTGGGGTGTCGATGCCCATAATTCTTACTCTTTCATCAGTTAACTGAACACCAAAACCTAAATCTATATCTACGTCTACTGTGTCTCCGTCAACAATTTTTACGACCGTGCAATTATACTCGTACATTGTTACTCCTTGTGATTTCAACCTCCATCCTACTGGAAATTGTATAAGAAGTATTTATCGTTTAACTATAGTTTTAATCGTTCCTAACAAGGAATGTATGGTTGTCTATAATAGTTGTTGTAGGATAGACCGTGCTCCAACTTGGTGTTGAAATATGATGATTATAATAATGTGTTGCTCCACCAGAAACATCTCTACTCCAGCCGGCTTGTACTTGAAGAGCAGTTTCAACTGAACGTCTCCAATCACGCATGTTGGCTTCGATAACTTTGCCTTGTCTCGGCTTCTGTCTGTAACGTAATTGCACAATGTCTGTTCTACCGTCGCAGTACCAACTAAACTGGCACATGTCTCTTATTACACGGTCATTCCATGTTTTTGCCTGTAACACAACACCACAAACGGTGTTAGGATATTTTTCGTGTGCTACTCTATTTTGTACTACATGGGCTACCGCTGTTTTGCCTTTCCAGCCTTCGCCTCTTGCTTCATAGTAAATGTTAAGCGACATGCAATATGTTTCTTCTACATTCTTTACGTCCATGGGAGCATTACCTACCATCATAGACAGCATTAGTGTTTTAGCTGTTAATATTGTCGTTTCAAACATAATTGTACCTACCTTATTATATGCATATTATACGTTATTATGTGGTGTATGTCAAGAACTTAAACTGATTAGTTTAAGTAATTACTTATCAAGAAATATCAACAAATGGTATCCTAGATGCTTTTGCAAATGCTTCATCTCCGGTCATTTTTACATCTTCATACCCGGGCATTGGAGGTTTCACCTTTACTATTACAGGAGCACCAACTCGGCTCATATCTTCATTAAATTGTAGCCATTGGCTATCTTCAGGTTTTAACTTTCTGTCACTTACTATTGCATCGACCGGGCATTCTGGTTCACAAATAGCACAATCAATACAAATATCGGGGTCTATTACCAGAGTGTTCTCTAATTCAAAAAAACAATCTACTGGACAAACAGCGACACAGGCGGTATGCTTACAATCTACGCACTCACCTTTTACAACGTATGTCAATTCATTACTCCTATGGTTTAACTACCATTATTTAACCAAATTACACCATAACTCGTCTATTCATTGGTAATAATGTAAATATTATTAACTGTTTGTATGAACCAGTTGACAAGTACAATATTGCACCCCTCATTAAGATGTGCTAGATAGATAAGGAACTAGTTGTTCCAACAAGCAGTCAACAACAACAGAGTCCGGACTCGATGTTTGTTATACATTTATACTTTGCAAGTATAGTTGCTCAGATGCTAGATTCTTAGCCTTAGCTTCGCATTGTATATCGAAGTTGTCCCAAAAGGATAACGCCCATGCATTAGCCTCTTCGTTAGGGTAATAGTCACTGTGTGCTCGAAGTTTTTGTTTCTTAGCACCAGCTTCTAATAGTGCGGGTAAGTTTTGTAACTCACTGTGATTAATTTCTTCACCTTCTTCCAACGCCATTGCTAGTCCATGATCCCTACTATAACTATAATGCATAGCAGGACGTACACCACGCCAACTGTCAATAACTCGCTTAACTCTGTCATCGTCAGGCTGTATGTATTCTTCATCTCTAATCCAATGATGGTGTATATCTAACACAAGGGCAACATGGTCGGCTAACTTTAACGAAGCATCTAAGCCATGACACATTTCGTCATTCTCTATAGTGATTGTGTTTCTAGCAACTTGTGATAACTTAGGCAATATGTCTATAATACCTTTGTAGCCTTTCCTACCTGATATATGTACATTAATTTTAAAGTCTTGGAACTCTTTGCCGTAGCCCATCCAACGTGCCATGTTTGCATGATACTCGAACTCTTCTACAGAACGTTCAACAACTTCCGGGCGATCACTAGCAAGAACACAAAACTGCCCGGGATGAAAAGAAAGCCTAACATCGCGATCTTTAGCCAACTGTCCAACTTTAGCAAATCCTGTTTCCAACATTTTAACGTTAGTAGGATCTTTCCACATATATTTCCAATCATCTTGTGTTGCTCCGGGTAGTTGGTTACTACCTAAACGCACCATCCTACGCTCTGCAGGAAGTGTGCTGACATAGTCTACTAAGTTATATGCACTTTGCATATTATGTTCAACTATGTCTAGCATACGCTCTTCAGCAACAGCTTTAGTCTGTCTGTTAAGCCATGTTATAGTAGTCTGGCGCTCTGTGAAGTTAGATTGTATTTCTTTAAGTACTTTAGGCTTTTGGTCCTGATCTGGATCCATGTACTTACAGCAAAATCCAATACGCTTCTGAGATGTGTCAAACATATAGTAATACCATATCAATTAATTAAGTCCTTATTATACACTACTATGGGATGGTTGTCAACTAAATAGTGCTATGGAATATGATTATTTACTAGCATGTGGAGACAGTTTTACCGAAGGGTGCCAAGAGATTATAGGCAAAGGCCCACAAGGTACATGGCCCGGTATTGTTGCCGAGCATTTCAACATACCATTTTCTAATATAGCTAGAGGCGGTGCAAGTAATACAGAAATAGCATGGCAACCGTTACAATCTAACATACCGGAGTTTGCTAAAGCAAAACGCCCGTTAATAATATTTGGATTAACAGTATCGTATAGGTTGCCTTATATTAACCCATCCACTGGAGTAATTGATACTCAGTACAGTATATTGCCAGAACACATGAAAGATGGTTGGCCCAGGCATTTAAGAGCATTTGCGACAGAAATGCTCTATACCTATTATCCCAACCAGAGACGTCCAATTTTTTTAAAGCACCAACTTGGAGTTAGTATCAGCAATTCAGATCACATAGATCATGATGTCATAGACAGCTTTTTGTTTGCTACTCAGCAATCTATAAAAATTATGATGCAATATAAAATTATTAATCCTAATGCAGAAGTTATGTGGGGATGGATACATAATACTGCGAATAACAGTAGAATTGATGAAAAAATATTATTACCTTACAGAGACAATTGCTTTAATAAACACTTAGATTGGTTACCACTACAACACTTTACCGATGCCGACTCTGAGAAATACTGGCTTGATGAGGATGATTGCCATCCTAACGAAAAAGGCATACAACTATATGCAGACTTTTTTATAAATTTATTAGAGAACAATAATGGACTTTGACGGCATAATTACATGTGGCGATAGTTACACACTCGGGCCTGTATATAGAGGTGAATTATATACAGATTTTGACGTGGACTTTGCTGGAGATGGCTCTACACTTATACGTGAACCTGATAATGCATGGCCCGTCTTTTTAGCAAAAGAACTAAATGTGCCATATATTAATTTGTCTAGGGGCGGTGCAAGTAATACAGAAATATCGTTGCAACCGTTACAAACTACAAGTAAATTTAAAAAGCCTTTAATGATATTTGGATTCACTATAGATATTCGCTATCCATTTTTTGGTAAAGACGGAAGAATTACCAGTCAATCAATCGAAGATAACGACTTTAATCTAGCAGACTCTCTAAAAGAAAATCAAGTAACACTTGCTAAGGATTTTATGCAACGATTTTTATTACCTACTAAAATGAATGGTTACACTGGTATGGATAACTTATTTGTTGAATCTGTAAAGAGAGCAATGAACTACGAAAAACTCAATACTAATGCTACTGTGATATGGGGCGACATACATTCTCATGATGTATGGATTGAGCATAGAAGTCCTGGCATAAAAAAGCATTTTAGCAATAAAACTAAGTCACGTTGTTTTAATAATATCAATAATGGATTTCCATTACAACAATTAACTACAACACCAGACCACAGCTTACAGATAAACTATCATGACAGCCATCCTAACAAAGATGGATGTAAACTGTATGCTGAAACAATACAAAAATTTATTGCTAGTATCTCTTGAAAAGCTGACATCTAGCATAAATACAATTATAGAAAGTTTACAGACTTCTATATAATCGATTATGTAAAACGTTGGAGTAACGAAATGGCAGATACAAATAATTTCTCGTTAAAAGGACTAGGCAATCTTGTCCAGTTTGGAAAACGCGGATTAAAAATTCTAACAGACACAACAAGTGACTATTTCTCTTTCACAGACAATGATGGATCAACTTTAGTAGAAGTACGTGGCGCCAACGCTACAGTGGCCTCTGCATTCCTTACCAAAGGACAATTTGATTCGTCGACCCAAGCTGTTGCTCAGTATGTAAGTACTGAAGTAGCATACAACAGTGGTTCAACAACTTTATTCGAAATACCTGCAGGAGCGATGGTATATGGAGTAACAGTTGATGTAGGTAGCCCGTGGGTAAGTGCAACAGATTCTACTGCAATTATTGTAGGTGATTCTGGAGACACTGATAGAGTATTTACAACAGAAGATGCAGACATGACTGAGACTTATCAGTTCCAAAGCAACTACATGGCTAGATATAGTTCAACAACAGATATTGTTGCTACAGTAACGGCTGGTTCAGCTTCTAGTGGCGTTGCTACTATTACAGTACTAGTTGTAACAGACAGCCTGACTATTAAGGACTTCGGTTCAGTAGCAGATAATGGTAGTGTATAATATATAGATTTTTAATCAAATTAAAAAGATAAATCAAAAGCAATCCTAAGGGTTGCTTTTTTTTGGTTGAAATTTCTATAATCAGATAAATACAAATAATAAACACACATAGGAGCAATTATGTTTGGTATAGGAAAAGATACTGAGTTAGACAGAGAATCAGTATTCGAACAGTTAAAAATCGACGAAGGAGTCGTAAATGAGATTTATAAAGACCATTTGGGCTACCCAACTTTCGGAGTTGGACACTTGGTCCTTGAATCAGATCCAGAGTTTGGGCAAGACGTTGGAACCCCAGTCTCAGAAGAACGAACAAAAGAATGTTTCGAAAAAGACCTCGACACAGCAATATCAGAGTGCGTTGCACTATATGGAGACGGTTTCACAGATTGGCCCGGAGTAGTACAAGAAGTCATAGTGAACATGATGTTCAATATGGGTAGAACAAGATTAGGAAAGTTTAATAACTTTCGCAAAGCCTTAGAAGCACAGGATTGGGAACAAGCTGGCATCGAAGGTAGAGATAGCAGATGGCACAAACAAGTAACTAACCGTGCTGAACGACTAATGGTTAGATTAGAGAGCGTATAAAATGAAACTAAATGATATCATAACTGAAGGAAGAGGCGTTCCACAGAAGCCAAAGCCTTACGGTGGCAGTAATCCTGTTGCAAAGAATATTGAAAAGTTCAATAGACCAGTAACACATAGGGATAAGAAGAAAGAACTTAAAAAGAAAGGACCCGAGTTTAATAAGCATGATTATAATAGTCGTGATATGGATGAGGGTACTTACGTTGCCGCTAGAACAGATATTATATCAAACATTGTAGATAAAATACGTGATAAAGCGTTAGATGATGACGATTTAGTTAGACAGTTAGCTTCTTTAATTAATATGAAAGCTCAACCTCGAGGCAATGCTTTTAGAGCCCAATGGCAACTAGATCCTATAGAAGAATCAGACTTAGAAGAAGGCGAAGAAAGATCCGATATTAGAGACTTAATGATTCCTAAAATAAAAGAATATTTAGAAACAAAAGGTCCGGGATCGTTTATTAGTCTAGAAGATTTAGAAAGCGATTTATACGACTATGCTAGGCAATTAACACATGATGATTTAAATAGTTCAAGAGAACTAAGAAACTTTATGAGTAATCCAGGTGACGAAGCAAGTTCGGCTGTTAGTGAACTACTATCAGGAATGTATCAAGCAGAGTTTGAAGACTATATTACTACAGAAGGATTAGAAGAACAAGATTGCTGGGACGGTTATAAAAAAGATGGTACTCAAAAAGGTACTGGTAAGAACAAAGGCAAACGTGTTAATAAATGCGTACCTAAGGCGTAATTATGCATTGGTTATTCATACTATCATTAAAAGCAATATTATCAAGTATTATAGGCAGTAGCTTTTATGCTTGGTTTAAAAACACTAAAGTAGGTGTATGGTTTCAAGTTAAAATGGACAACACAATGGAATGGGTAGCAAAGAGATACGATATCGAAATCGCTAGTCGAGAAGAGAAATGGTTAGCACAATATCCCCTATTAGGCAACCGCATTGTGCAACTTGAAAAAGAAGTTGCAAAACTTAAAAAGAAAAAATAAATATGAAAATGACACACATAAACCCTGACGTGCCCGTTTGGGAAATTACAGATTTCGATTTGCCTGTAGTAGAGTGGCAACATGACGGTATATTGGATCAAGGTAATAACAATCCTGTTAAAAACCTTAGACGCTTATGTAAAATAGACGATAACAATTTTATAGAAGCATGGAAAAGTCATACCCGACAATTAGAAACATTTTTAAGTGAAGAGGCTGAAGAAATTGAAACAGTTAAACCTCTATGGATGGGAAAGATGAAAGGTATACAAGTTGGAGTTAACGACTTAACTATAATAAATGATTTTCCAGGTTTTAAAATGTCTCGGCATTTAGATAACCGAGGAGTTGTTGGAGTATTAATTATAAATTTACAAGACAACCCCGAAAACAGTAGTACAAATTTTTGGTCACATAATTGGGAAGATAAAGATCCATGGTACTCTAGTCCTACCAAAGCAGGCACAGGTGTGTTTATGTTAAACAGTTGGAATACTAGACACGACATAGACTTCAGTGTAGACCAAGCTGACTCTAGATTAATAGGTTATCAAACGATTGGAATTAATGCACTCATTAAATAGTATCCGGAACTTTATTCAGGCATAAATATTCCTTGTAACATAACACGGAGCAACATGCCAGTAAAATTTTCACCATCACAAACTACTTTTGTAAAAGGCAAAGGCAGGGTAACAACCCATTCATATATCAAACAACAGTCTAAAGAAGACTTAATCAAATACATAAACGACGGACAAAAGAACAAAGTTAAGCAGAAATGCCGCAACGAACTTGTCAGACGTGGTGTAGACTTAGTTTGGACTACAAAAGAATCCCAATAATTTCATAAAAGTGATAAATACTTGTTAAACGAAACCAGGTATTACTATGAAATTACATGATTTATTTGAAATTAGTGACTTTAAAAGGCGTGAACTAGAATACGAACTTAGGCACGAAGAACCTAATAGACATCCTAAAAAAGCAACTGACCAAGCAAAAATAAGAGACGCTAAAAAAAGATATAGTAAAGCAGTTGGCGTAATGAAAGGTAACACCGACGAAGGCATCGAAGAAGCAGAAGGCGATAAGTGTGAAATATGCAACGGTAGAGGAAAGATAGAT